>Ga0209374_1000049_pt1 | contig 123784 bp, 126 predicted proteins | sample SaaInlLV_DNA_10m_FD_184683 | JGI IMG/M metagenome (GOLD analysis project Ga0209374, IMG submission 184683) | Marine microbial communities from expanding oxygen minimum zones in the Saanich Inlet - SI075_LV_DNA_10m (SPAdes) (version 2) | ecosystem: Environmental > Aquatic > Marine >... | reverse complement strand
GGTGCAGTTGGGTAAGCCGATTGCGATGGACGAGGGTCTTCGTTTTGCTATCCGTGAAGGTGGCCGCACTGTTGGTGCCGGCCGCGTCATCAAGATCATCAAGTGAGCTGATTGACCATGGCACAGAGCATTCGCATCCGTCTCAAGGCATTTGACCATGAGATCATCGACCAGTCGACGAAGAAGATCGTCGAGACGGTGACCCGTACCGACGCCACCGTTCGTGGACCCATCCCGCTGCCGACTGACAAGCACCGCTACACGGTGATCAAGGGGCCGCACGTTGACAAGGACTCTCGCGAGCACTTCGAGATGCGCGTCCACAAGCGTTTGATCGACATCGTCGGCCCTAACGCCAAGACGATCGACAGCCTGCAGCGCATCGAGCTGCCGGCCGGTGTCGACATCGAAATCAAGATTCAGAACGGCTGAACCGTTTCGTCTGGCCAGGCGCCAGATGAAACACAGCGAATGTGAACGAGGGCGGGCCTGTGGGCCCGCCCTCGTCGCGTTTCGGCGCTGGTGGGAGCCCAGGCGCAGCGCATCAACGGGCCTGCTGCATCCGAAACGCGTCCGAGCAGCCGAGTTGTGAAACTGGTATGAACCTGCTGTCCTGATCCAGTTCACCCCTGTTCTGACCGATAGACAACAGGTATGGCATCCGAGTGGCCAACCGAACCTGTCTTCATGCTGCCCCCGCCCGCGCCCGGCGTAGCGCCGCTGCCACCAGCTCCACCTGCCTCTCGTCGTCCGCGGCGCGCCTTCTTGTTCGTTGCGCTCGTCGCGTCGGTCGCCTGGATCGCAGGCCTGACCGGGGCGTTGCTCGGGGATCAACTGTCCAACTGGCTCGACAAGCCGCCGAGCCGGGCCTCGGACGAGCCGCTCAATATCGCTGAACCCCGTGACATCATCCAAACGCGCGTCAATGTCGCCGAAGTTGCTGACTACGTGGCACCGAGTGTGGTCACGATCAGTGCCGACGTCAACGGCGGCACGTCATTGGGGACGGGCGTCATCATTTCCACCGACGGCGAGATCCTGACGAATGCACACGTCGTCGAAAACGCCACCGAGATTCGGGTGCGCCTTGCTGGCGAAACCGAACCGCGTCGGGTCAGCTTGCTCGCCGCGGATCGTGGCAACGACCTGGCGTTGCTGCGGATGAGTGGCGATGGGTTTGAGGCTGCCACGTTTGCCGATCCGGGGAGTATTCGCCTCGGCGACGAGGTCGTGGCGATCGGCTTCGCGCTGGGTCTCGACGGCGAACCGTCGGTCACGCTCGGGATTGTGTCAGCCCTCAACCGCAGCATCGGCCAGAGTGATGTCTTCCTCGACGGTCTCATCCAAACCGACGCCGCAATCTCGTCTGGGAACTCGGGTGGTCCACTGGTCAACGCTGCCGGAGAAGTCGTCGGAATCAATACCGCCGTCGCCCGCGACACATCCACGACGTCGGCAACGAACGTGGGTTTTGCAATTTCAGTGACCGAGGCGCTGCCGATCGTCGAGGCGCTGCGTGCACAGGCCGACGGAGCGTTGCGTCGAGAGGCCTACTTCGGTGTCGGGCTCGAGGATCGTCGCGACGGCGGTCAAGGAGTCATCGTCACCGGTGTGGAGGCCGACACGCCCGCAGCGGCTGCTGGAGTCGTTGGTGGTGATTTGATCGTTGCCGTCGACGGGTCCACCACTGATGGTTCGGCCGGAGTCATCGCTGCGATTCGCGATCGCGAGGCAGGCGACACGATTGACATCACGCTGGTCCGTGACGGTGAGTCCATCGAGGTCACCGTCGAGTTGATCGAACGCCCCGACAACTGACCAGTCGCACGCGGGTCGATCCGTTCGGTCCGCTCGTCGTAGCCTTTGTCGATGACAACGACTGATCCGTTCCTCGGCGGTTCGCGCCCGTTCGGCCTGGGGTATTGGCCACTTCCGGATGATGATCCGGGTGTTGGCGTGCAGCGCGAAGCGGTGCGCCTGGTGTCGCCCGACGGGGCGCTGGTGCGCGGAGTGTTGTGGACACCGCCGATCGGCACACCGTGGAAGACCGCCGTGATTCTGAGCCACCCGAGAGGGGACTTCAGCGTGCACTATGCCTGCCCATTGCTCGCCGCTGCCGGCTACGCAGTGCTCGGGTTCGGAACGCGCTACATGAACAACGACACCGACTGTCTGCACGAAGCCTGCATCACTGACGTGCAGACCGCACACGACGAGATGGTGCGCCGCGGCGCAGAGGCAGTGGTCCTGCTCGGCAACTCGGGCGGCGGTTCGCTCATGGCGATGGCCAATGCCGAACTCGGCATCGGTGACGGATGGGTGGGCATGGCGGCCCACCCGGGGGAGGGCGTCTTCATGCTGCAGGTCATCGACCCGTCGGTCATCGACGAGGCCGACCCCTTTGCGACCAATCCGGAACTGGACATGTATCACCCTGACAATGGATGGCGGCCGTGGCCCGAGCCGTGCACGTACGACCCGGCATGGGTCGAGCGGTACCGGGCTGCGCAGATTGAACGTGTGGCGCGTATCGACGCGGTCGCCAAGGAGTCGATTGACGCGTCGAGGGAGGTGCTTGCCGACTTGCAGACCGTGAACAAACGCGACGATCCGGCGGCGTGGCGCGAGTTGCGGCGGCGGGCGGTCTTCACGAAGTACCTCACGATCTACCGCACGTTGGCCGACCCGGCATATCTCGACCTGTCGATTGACCCTGATGACCGTGCGATGGGTTCGCTGTTTGCGTTCCCCGACCCGTTCGATGCGAACTATGGCCGAGGCGGACTCGCTCGCACGATGACGGCGCGCGGCTGGTTGAGTACGTGGTCAGGTTTGTCGAGTGGCGCCAGGCTCGCTGACACCATGCCGCAGGTCAAAGTGCCGACGCTGCTGATTCATCCCACCGCCGACACTGAGATTCGGGTGTGGCAGGCCAAAGAAATCGTTGCTGCAGCTGGAGCGGCGGATGTCACGTACATCGAGATGCAGGGCGCACTGCACTACCTCGAAGGCGATCGCCCCGAAGCCTTAGGCCACGTTGCCGATTGGCTCGCGGCGCGATTTCCCTGACTCCGTCCGTTGTGTCTCGCGCAATGTCGACCGGGTCGGGTCAGCGTCAGGGTGCGTGTTGGCTGCGCGCGACGTGGACCCAGCGGGTGAAGCCCCGACGTTTGAGCACGGTGTGCACCCCGATGTCGATGTATCCGGCAGAAGCCAGCCACGTCGAGATATCCGCTGGTGCCACGAACACGCCCGCCGCAGCCTGGCTTGCGGATTGCTCCAAGATCGCCCGGATCCCGTGTTCGTCGCTCTCGATGGCGTGGCCATACGGCAGGTCGGTCACGATCGCGTCAGCGGTCTGGGCATGTGTGCGTGAGTCAGCGAGTTCCACGCCTGCGTCGTAGCCGAAGTGGGCCAGGTTCTCGCGGGTCATCCCAACGAGCGCGGGCTTCCAGTCGACGCCGAATGCGCTCAGGCCAAGAGACGCGGCTTCGAGGACGATTGATCCGGCACCGCAACACGGGTCGAGGATCGATCGTGCATCGGGAACCAGGTTGACCAACGCCCGGGCAAAACGTGAGTCCAACGATGATGATGTCGTCCATGGCTTGGCGTCATGGTCCCGGTACGAGCCGTCTGCTTCTGCCTCCACCGCGCCGAACGTGAAGCCGTCCTCACCAGCGATGACGAGAAAACGATGCAGCGGATCACGGAGGTCAGGTCCGAACGGAATGACGTCGGCGAATGCGGTGGCGATCTCGATGGTGGTGGAAGAGCAACGCTGTGACGGATCGTGCACATCGATGCGGAACCGATCGGCATCCATGTCGGCGTCCCAACGCTCGCGCACACGCTCGACCAGCTCATCGAGCGTTGCCGCCCGAGCGAACACCGCGATGCCGCGGTGGACGAATGCCGCGCGGCTGATGCGGGCGATGGTGTCGCAGTTTGCCACGCCGTCAACATCGGGGCTGCCGCCGGTGAGCGCCTGGCATTCGGCGGCGATCAGCCCGTTCCGAGGCGCCCGAGCGGTCACGGCACGCCGCTCGCTGCTGTGTCCGTCGGCGTCGTTCATCTGCACAGCATGGCGCGGCGCCGCCCGAGATCGGATCGGGCGCAGGCAGACCTACCCTCTTGGCCGTGACTTCGAACGCCACCGACGTCGATCGGCCTGACGCAACTCTGCCGTTGACCAGCCCTGCGCTTTCCGCATGGCTGGCGGTCGCCCTCGTGTTCGGGACATCCGCGGCGGTGTTGGTGCTCGAGATCCTCGCGAGCCGACTGCTTGCGCCGTACGTGGGCGTGAGCCTCGAGACCTACACCGGGATCATCGGCACGATCCTTGCCGGCATTGCTGTCGGTGCGTGGGCTGGCGGTGTGCTCGCCGATCGCGTCGACCCGCGGCGGCTCCTTCCGGTGCTCTTGATGCTTGGCGGCGCATTGGCGATCACCACCATTCCCGTCGTCCGTGTGATCGGGAGCGGCAGTTCAGGCGGCGGTGGCCCGATGATCCTCATTCTGAGCGCGTTCGGTTTTCTGCCGTCGGCCACGGTCCTGAGCGCCGTCCCGCCCGCAGTGATCAAGCTGCAGCTGCGCGACCTCGACGAGACCGGCTCCACCGTGGGTCAGCTGTCGGCCTGGAGTACGGCCGGCGCCATCTTTGGCACCTTCTTCACGGGTTTCATCCTGGTCGCAACAGCAGGGGTGTCGACCTTGATCGTCAGCACCGGGTTGCTGCTGATGCTCGGCGGAGTCGCCATGGCTGTGTTTGCGGGGTCGGCGACGGCGTCACCAGCGGCACAAACCACCGAGCTGATGAGTGTTGCCGGACTTGCAGCGATGTCGCTCCTCGGGGTCCTGACGATCGATTCACCATGTGAGACACAAACCAGCTACTACTGCCTCGCGGTGGTGGAAGACGCCGACGATGCCAGTCAGCAGGTGCTGGTGCTCGACGACCTCCGCCACAGTTCCGTCGACACTGACGATCCCACGGTGCTCTCGTTTTGGTACGTCCGGCGCCTCGTGGATGCCATTGCATCGGCACCCGCGGCGGACGACATCGTGTATCTCGGCGGGGGAGCGTTGACGATTCCTCGATATGTGCGTGCCGTTGCGCCAGGTACGGCTCAGACGGTGTTCGAGATCGACGGTGAACTGATCGAGGTCGTCGAGAATCAAATGGGCCTTGACCGTGATGTTCCGGAGCCCATCGACATTGTGGTCGGTGACGCGCGCCTCTCCCTGCGCAATGTCGCCGACGACAGTGCCGACATCGTGATTGGTGACGCCTTTGGTAGCCGGTCGGTGCCGTTTCACCTCGCGACCGAAGAGTTCATGGTCGAGATTGACCGGGTGCTGCGTCCCGGAGGTGTGTATGCGGCCAACATCATTGACGGTGGTGGGCAGCAGTTCCTGGCGGCCGAGGCAGCCACGCTTGCTCGCGTCTTCGATCACGTGGTCGTAATGCGCGGGGAGGGGATCGCTGCAGGTCGGCGCGGCAACTCGGTGATCGTTGCGAGCGATTCGTACCTTGATCCGGCCGCGTTCGACCAGCTGCGCATTGACGCGGCCGACCCCGGCGAGCTTGTTGCCGACTTTGCGGCGTTCATCGACGGTGCCACCATCCTCACGGACGACTTCGCTCCGGTCGACCAGCTCATCAATGCCGGCTCCTCGCAGTGAGGACCGGAGTCATGACCGCCGGCGTGGCCCCTGGCGCGGTGGGCGTGCCGACTGCTGTGAGCAGAGTCGACGCGAAATGTGCCGTTTGGGCTCGCGTGTGGCGCGAGTCACGCGATCTGCGTGCAATCCGCGTGAACACGCGAGTTGGGTTCGCGTTGGCCCGGCCCTAGCATTGCATGGCCGTGAACGAGAGGAATCTCGTCCACAGAGAATCGATGTCTGAGTAGGCCTTCCCCGTAGATGGGAGCCGGAACCGCTCAGCAAACCCAAAGAATCGTGCTCCGTGCACCTCGCTGCTCCTGCCTCGCAGGGACAGATTGGTGTTCGGAGCATTTGCGTGGAGAGCCCCCGACACCGGTCGGCGGGCTTGGACAACGGAAAGGCTGCCGGAAATGGCACAACAAGCGATCGTCGGCGAAAAGGTCGGCATGACGCAGACGTGGGTGGACGACAAAGTCGTCCCCGTCACGATGCTTCGTGTTGACCCCATGCGCATCGTGCAGATCAAGACCAATGAACGCGACGGGTACACCGCTTTGCAGGTGACCTACGGATCGAAGAAGGCCAGCAAGCTGAATAAGCCTGCTGCGGGCCACTTTGAGAAGGCCGGCGTCGAGCCGGGCAAGCGCCTCGTGGAACTCCGCCTCGACTCCGTCGACGGCTTCGAAGTCGGCCAGGAACTCACTGTCGAGCAGATTGCTGCCGGCATGAAGGTTGATGTCACGGCAACGAGCCGAGGCAAAGGCTTTGCCGGTGTGATGAAGCGTCACAACTTCAAGGGTGCACCTGCCTCGCACGGTGCGCACAAGAACCACCGCAAGCCTGGCGCCATCGGCCAGTGTGCCTTCCCCGCTCGTGTCTTCAAGGGCATGAAAATGGCTGGCCACATGGGTCACGAGCAAGTCACCACGCAAAACCTCGAGGTCGTGCAGACCGACGCCGAGCGCAACATCTTGCTGATCAAGGGCGCCGTTCCCGGCCCCGCCGGCGGTGTGGTCATCGTCCGCAACGCAGTCAAGTTCGCTGGAAAGGTTTCCTGACATGGCATCACTGACACTCAAGAACGCCTCCGGACAGGACGCCGGCTCGGTCGACCTCGATGACGCCATCTTCGGCATCGAGCCGAACGTGCCGCTCATGCACCAAGTCGTCACGGCCCAGCTTGCAGCACGTCGTGCTGGCACGCAGAGCGCCAAGACTCGGGCCGAGGTCCGTGGTGGCGGTCGCAAGCCGTACGCCCAGAAGGGCACTGGCAACGCTCGACAGGGCTCGATCCGTGCACCGCACTTCTCCGGTGGTGGCGTTGCGCTGGCTCCCAAGCCCCGCAGCTACAGCCAGAAGACCCCGAAGAAAATGATCAAGGCGGCCCTCCGCTCGGCACTGTCCGACCGGGCCACCGAAGGCAAGGTCATCGTCGTCGACAGCTACGGCATCGATACGCCGAAGACCAAGGACGCCAAGGCACTGCTCGCGGCGCTCGACATCTCGGGCACTGTGCTCGTGGTGATCGGCCGCGACGACGCCAACGCTGCCTTGAGCTTCCGCAACCTGACGCACGTGCAGGTCATCAGCCCCGGCGAGCTCAACACCTACGACGTGCTGTGCAACGACTGGATCGTGTTCAGCAAGGACGTCGTCCCCGCAGCCGACGGATCGGCCGTTGCCGCCGAGGCGCCTGCCGAAGTAGCACCGGCTGACAAGCCAGCAGCCAAGAAAGCTGCAGCCAAGAAGGCGCCGGCCAAGAAGGCCGCTGCCAAGCCGAAGGCAGCCGACGACGCGGCAGACGCCGACACCGCAGAAGAGAGTGAGGAAGCCTGATGAAGGATCCCCGCGACATCATCATTGCTCCGATCGTGAGCGAGAAGAGCTACGCGCTCATCGAAACCGGTGTCTACACCTTCGAAGTTCACAAGTCGGCCTCCAAGCCTGAGATCCGCGACGCGGTCGAGAGCATCTGGGGCGTCGAAGTGCTCAAGGTCAACACCCTGAACCGCAAGGGCAAGCGCAAGCGCACCCGCGGTACTAACCGAGTCGGACAGAAGCCCAGCCAAAAGCGGGCCATCGTCACCCTGGCAGCGGGCGAAATCCCGTTGTTCGAGAACTGAGCGCATCATGGCCATTCGTTCACGCAAGCCCACATCACCCGGTCGTCGCTTCCAGACGAGCTCGGACTTCAGCGACGTCACCAAGACGACGCCGGAGAAGTCGCTGCTCGCTCCGAAGAGCCGCACCGGTGGTCGAAACAGTTACGGCCGCAAGACCAGCCGCCACCGTGGTGGCGGTCACAAGCAGCAGTACCGCATCATCGACTTCAAGCGCATCAAAGACGGTGTGACCGCCAAGGTCGCTGCCATCGAGTATGACCCCAACCGCACCTGCCGTATTGCGCTTCTGCACTACGCAGACGGCGAAAAGGCGTACATCCTTGCTCCCCGCGGGCTGAACGTCGGCGATCACGTGGTCTCCGGTCAAGGCTCTGACATCAAGCCTGGCAACGCCATGCCGCTCCGCTACGTGCCCGTCGGTACGACCGTCCACAACGTCGAGTTGCGTCCCGGCCAGGGCGGCAAGATCGGCCGTTCGGCCGGGATTTCCGTGCAGCTTGTCGCCAAAGACGGCGATCACGCCACGCTGCGCATGCCATCCACCGAGATGCGTCGAGTGCTCATCGACTGCCGTGCAACTGTCGGCGAAGTCGGTAACGCAGAGCACGAACTGATCAAAATCGGTAAGGCCGGCCGCAACCGCTGGAAGGGCGTCAAGCCTCAGACTCGCGGTGTTGCGATGAACCCGGTCGATCACCCCCTCGGTGGTGGCGAAGGCCGCACCTCCGGTGGTCGTCCTGCCGTGTCGCCCTGGGGTAAGCCCGAGAGCCGCACTCGCAACAAGAAGAAGGCCAGCCAGGACCTCATCATCCGTCGTCGTCGTTCAGGACGTGGCCGCCGCTGATTGCGGCTGCTTGAGAAAGAAGTACAGACACATGACACGCAGTCTCAAAAAGGGCCCATTCGTCGACGAGCATTTGCTCAAGAAGATCGACGCCCAGAACGAAGCCGGCGAACGCAAGGTCATCAAGACCTGGTCGCGCCGCTCGACCATCATTCCCGACATGGTCGGCCACACGCTTGCCGTCCACGACGGTCGCAAGCACGTCCCGGTGTATGTCACCGAGTCGATGGTCGGTCACAAGCTCGGTGAGTTCAGCCCCACCCGCACCTTCAAGTTCCACGCGGGTCAAGAACGAGGAGCACGTCGCTAATGACCGGCCCCAAGCTCAACGAGAAGTCCTACGTCGCCGGAGAACGCTCCGGCACGAAGGCCACCGCCAAGTACGTCCGCACCTCGGCATCAAAGATCCGTGTAGTGCTCGATCTGGTTCGTGGCCTCGACGTCAAGTCGGCCGACCAGGTCCTGCAGCTCACCGAGCGCCACACGGCGATCCCGGTGCGCAAGCTGCTCGCCTCGGCCGTCGCGAACGCGGTCAACAACGACAATCAGGATGCCGACGAGCTCTACATCATCGCCTGCTTCGCTGATGAGGGTCCGACGCTCAAGCGCTTCAAGCCTCGTGCTCGTGGCCGGGCGTCGCGCATCCTCAAGCGCACCTGTCACGTCACGATCATTGTGGCCCGCATGAGCGACGATCGCATTGCGATCATTCAGGCCCGTGCCGAACGTCAGGGTGCCGGCAGCGGTCGTCCCGCCGCCACGAGCCGCCGTGATCGTGTTGCTCGCAGCCGTGCGAAGGACGACGCCGTCGAAGAGAGCACCGAGCAGACCGCTGACGAGGTGGTCGAAGAGACTTCCTCCGACGCAGCATCCGTTGCGATCTGGGACGGCTCAGTCGATGCCACCGACGACGGTGAAGCGCCTGAGGGTTACGAGATCAAGGGCAACGCCCAGTCGATGCTGTTCCACACACCGGACAGCCGTTACTACAAGGCCACCAAGGCCGAAGTGTGGTTCGACACCGAAGAATCAGCCGTTGCTGCAGGCTTCTCGAAGCCCGGCGCCACGGCCGATGACACCGAAGAAGCGGCAGAAGCCGAAGCAGCCCCTGCTGCAAATCAAGCAAGCGACACGGCCGCTGACGAGGCGGAGGAGAACTGATGGGTCAGAAGATCAATCCGTACGGATTCCGTCTCGGAGTCACCACCGACTGGAAGTCGCGTTGGTTCAGTGAGCGTGAGTACAAGCAGTACCTCACCGAAGACTGGACCATCCGCCAAGAGATCATGACGCTCCTCGAGTCGGCCGCAATCAGCCGCATCGAGATCGAGCGCACTCGTGACAAGCTCCGTGTCGACGTGCACACTGCCCGCCCGGGCATCGTGATCGGTCGTCGTGGCGCCCAGGCTGACGAGCTTCGCCAGATGATCACCAAGATCACCGGCAACGGCAAGATCCAGCTCAACATCGTCGAGATCAAGAACCCCGAACTCGACGCAGCACTCATTGCACAGGGCGTTGCCGACCAACTGGTCAACCGCATCGCTTTCCGTCGTGCCATGAAGCGTGCCGTGCAGAACGCACAGCGCGCCGGCGCCCTCGGCATTCGTGTCCAGTGTTCGGGACGTCTCGGCGGCGCCGAGATGAGCCGCACCGAGTGGTACCGCGAAGGTCGTGTGCCGTTGCACACGCTCCGAGCCGACATCGACTACGGCATGCGTGAAGCCAAGACCACCTCCGGCCGAGTCGGCGTCAAGGTGTGGATTTACAAGGGTGACATCACGCCGTACAAGTTGACCAACGACGACAAGATCCAGCGCGAAGCTGCGATGGCCGTCGGTGAGACTTCAGGCCCGGCACCGCTGCCGCGCAAGGTTGTCAGCTCCGCTGGCCCCAAGGTCGAGACGGCCGCTCCCGCTCCGGAGGCCCAGCCGCTGGTCAAGGAAGCCGATCCAGAACTCGAGAAGTTGCTCGACGAAGAAGAAGCCATCGCCAAGCGCACCGCCGCCGGCGAGACCAACGAGGGGCCGCGCATGCGCGGCTCGGATTGAGGAAGGGAGCAGCACCATGTTGATGCCCCGCAAGGTCGCACACCGTAAGCACCACAGAGGTCGCACCAAGGGTCTCACCAAGGGTGGATCCGGGCTGCACTTCGGTGAATACGGCATTCAGGCTCTCGAGCCGGGTTGGATCTCCGCCCGCCAGATCGAGGCCGCTCGTATTGCCATGACCCGCGCCATCAAGCGCGGTGGCAAAGTCTGGATCAACATCTTCCCGGACAAGCCGGTCACGAAGAAGCCAGCCGAGACCCGCATGGGTTCCGGCAAGGGCAACCCCGAGTTTTGGGTTGCAGTCGTGAAGCCTGGACGCACGATGTTCGAACTGTCCTATCCGGACGAAGAGACCGCCAAGTTGGCTCTCAACAAGGCGATTCAGAAACTGCCGATCGCGTGCAGGATCATCACCCGTGAGGAGCCGATCTGATGGCTGGCAAGAAGAACGATCTGGCGGAGTTGTCGATGGGTGAACTCATCGAGGAGCTCACTGCCACCAAGCAGGAAGCCCTGAATCTCCGCTTCCGCAACGCAACCGGTCAGCTTGAGAACACCGCCGAAATGGGCAAGGTCCGCAAGCAGATCGCCCGCATCAACACGCTGATCCGCTCGAAAGAAATCGCAGCGGCCGAGGCAGGGAACTGAGCATGGCTGACGAAACAACAACAACCGAAGAGGCTGCTGACCGCAGCGCTCGCAAGGTACGCGAAGGCACCGTGGTGTCGAACAAGATGGACAAGACCGCAGTAGTGGCCGTTGTCAGTCGTGTTCCGCATGCCAAGTACAACAAGATGATCCTGCAGACCACCAAGTTGTACGCCCATGACGAGACCAACGACGTCAACATTGGCGACAAGGTTCGTGTCATGGAAACCCGTGCGCTCAGCAAGAAGAAGCGCTGGCGTGTCACCGATGTGTTGGAGCGTGCAAAATGATTCAACAGGAATCTCGACTTCGCGTTGCCGACAACAGCGGCGCCAAAGAAGTTCTCTGTATCAAGGTCCTCGGTGGTACTCGCCGTCGCTACGCCTCGATCGGCGACGTGTTCGTCGCCACGGTCAAGGACGCGATGCCCGGTGCAGCTGTCAAGAAGGGCGAAGTCGTCAAGTGCGTCGTCGTCCGGACCAAGAAAGAAAAGCGCCGTCCCGATGGCAGCTATATCCGTTTCGACGAGAACGCTGCGGTTCTGATCAAAGATGACATGACACCGCGTGGTACTCGCATCTTCGGCCCCGTTGGCCGTGAGTTGCGTGACCGCAAGTTCATGCGCATCGTCTCACTGGCACCGGAGGTGTTGTGATGAAACTCCGCAAGGGCGACACCGTTGAGGTTGTCACCGGCAAAGACAAGGGCAAGCAGGGCGAGGTCGACCAGGTCTTCCCGAAGTCCAACAAGATCATCGTGCACGGCGTCAACACGGCGTCGAAGCACAGCAAGCCCAGCCGTGCAAACGAGCAGGGCGGCATTATCGAGAAGGACCTCCCCTTCGACGCTTCGAACGTGATGTTCGTGCACGGCGGTCGGACGGTGCGTCTCGGTTACAAAATGAAAGACGATGGCACCAAGGTGCGTATCGCCCGTCCGAGTGGAGACGAAGTCTGATGGCTGAGACAGCTGAAATTCCGCGCCTGAAGGTGCGTTACAACGACGAGATCGCCGCCGCTCTCAAAGAGGGCCTGGGCATCGAGAACGTCATGGATGTCCCTCGTCTTGAGAAGATTGTGATCAACATGGGTGTCGGCCGCGCTGCCGGTCAGCCGTCGTTGATCGAAGCTGCCGTTGCTGACCTCACCGTGATCTCGGGCCAGAAGCCGATCATCACGAAGGCCAGCAAGTCGATCGCCAACTTCAAGCTCCGTGAGGGGCAAGCCATCGGCACGAAGGTGACCCTTCGTGGCGATCGGATGTGGGAGTTCCTCGACCGCCTTATCTCGGTGGCCATTCCTCGTATCCGCGACTTCCGCGGCCTGCCGGCACACAGCTGGGACGGCAATGGCAACTACACGTTCGGTCTCACGGAACAAACAATGTTCGCCGAGATCGATCCCGACCGCGCCGACCATCCCCGTGGCATGGATATCACCATCGTCACGACCGCCAAGAGCAACGACGCCGGCAAGGCGCTGCTCGAGGCGTATGGCTTCCCCTTCAAGAAGGGCGCCGACGCCGACAATGAGCCACGCAAGAAGCGTCGCAAGGGCCCCGCTTACGGCGGCCAGAAGAGCAAGTGAGCTGAACCATGGCCAAAAAAGCACTGATTAACAAGGCAAACGCAAAGCCGAAGTTCAAGGTTCGCGCCTACACCCGCTGCAAGCGCTGCGGTCGTGCCCGTTCCGTCTACCGCAAGTTCGGCCTCTGCCGTGTGTGTCTGCGAGAGCTCGCACACGCCGGCGAGATCCCCGGCCTGACGAAGTCGAGCTGGTGAGGAGTACCCCATGCTGACAGATCCCATCGCAGACATGCTGACCCGTGTTCGTAACGCGAACACCGCAAAGCACGACGAGGTTCCCATGCCGTCGTCGAAGCAGAAGGTCGCACTCGCCGCAGTCCTCAAGAGCGAGGGCTACATCACCGACTACGAAACGGCGCCCTCGCCGCGTGGTGTCGGCGAAGTGCTCACCATCCACATGAAGTACAGCGAAGAGCGTGATCGCACGATCATGGGCTTGCGCCGTATTTCGACTCCCGGACTCCGCGTCTACCGCGGCTCCACCGACGTACCTCGCGTGCTCGGTGGCCTGGGTGTCGCTGTCCTGTCCACCAGCCAAGGGCTCATGACCGACCGTGAAGCGCGCAAGCGCAAGGTCGGCGGCGAAGTCCTTTGCTACGTCTGGTGAACCCGGGAAAGTAGGAGCAACACATGTCCCGTATTGGCAAAGCCACTATCACCGTCCCGGCAGGCGTCGACGTCACCGTCGCTGCAGGCCGCATCACGGTCAAGGGTCCCAAGGGCGAACTCGCTCGAGTGATCCCTGGCAACATCATCATCTCTCAGGAAGGCGACACGCTGACGTGTGAGCGCCCGAACGATGAGAACAAGACGAAGGCAATGCACGGTCTCACCCGCAGCCTCGTCAACAACATGGTCATCGGCGTCACCGAGGGGTTCACGAAGGAACTCCAGATCGTGGGCGTTGGCTACCGTGCAGAGGCCCAGGGCAAGGACATTCGTCTCAGCCTCGGCTTCAGCCACACCGTCGACGTCAAGGCGCCCGAGGGCATCACCTTCGACATCCCTGCACAGACGCAAGTCATCGTGAAGGGCATCGACAAAGAGGTCGTCGGCCAAGTCGCCGCCAACATTCGCAGCATCCGCAAGCCAGAGCCGTACAAGGGCAAGGGCGTTCGGTACCTCGGTGAGCGCGTCGTGCGCAAGGCCGGCAAGGCCGGAAAGAAGTAGTCATGACGAAGATCGCACAGCAACGCCGCCAGGGGCGCATCCGCCGCCACCGTCGGGTCCGCAAAAAGGTCCACGGCACCGCCGCACGTCCTCGTTTGGCCGTATTCCGCTCGAACAAGCACATCTCGGTGCAGGTCATCGACGACGACGCCGGCACCACGCTGGCAGCTGCCTCGACCACCGAATCTGACATGCGCTCGGCTTCGGGTTCAAGTGTCGAAGCAGCGACCAAGGTCGGTGAGCTCATCGGCGAGCGCGCCAAGGCCGCAGGCATCGACATGGTCGTCTTCGACCGTGGCGGTTTCGCCTTCCACGGCCGCATCGCAGCCGTCGCATCCGCCGCACGTGAAGCAGGACTGGAGTTCTGATGGCATTTGGAAACAACAACCGTGATGGTCGTGGCGACAACCGCCGCGAGGACCCCGATGGCTTGCGCGAGTCGCGTGTCATCACCATCAACCGCGTCGCCAAGGTCGTCAAGGGCGGCCGTCGTTTCTCCTTCACCGCACTTGTGGTGATTGGTGACGGCAACGGCAAGGTCGGCCTTGGCTATGGCAAGGCCAAGGAAGTGCCGCTGGCGATCCAGAAGGGCACCGAAGAAGCACGTCGGAACCTCTTCGAGGTCCCGATGGCAGGCTCCACCATCATTCACCCGGTCATCGGTATCACCGGTGGCGGACGCGTCATGATGAAGCCCGCAGCGGCTGGTACCGGTGTCATCGCCGGTGGTGCTGCTCGTGTCATCCTCGAAGAAGCCGGCGTGCACGACGTACTGTCGAAGTCGCTCGGCTCGGCCAACCACATCAACGTTGCTCGGGCGACGATTCAGGGTCTCAAGTCCCTGCAGCGCCCCGACGAGATCGCGGCCCGCCGCGGCTTGACACCCGAAGAGTGCATCCCCAAGGGTCTGCTCAACGCGTACAACGAGCGCAACAAGAAGCCTGTCGCTGCTGACACACCGGCACCTGCTGCCGCCGGAGCTGGATCATGAGTGAGCTCCACGTCAAGCAGATCAAGTCGGCCATCGGCACCAAGCCCAAGCACCGCGGCACCCTGCGGGCACTGGGTTTGGGCAAGATCGGCAACACCAACACGCTTCCTGATCGTCCGGAGATTCGCGGCATGATCGCCCGAGTTCCGCACCTCATCATCGTTACTGAAGACGTCACGGAAGAGAGCTGAGCATGAAGGTTCATGACCTCGCACCCGCACCCGGGTCGAATAAGAGCGCCAAGCGCAAAGCACGTGGTACCGGCGGCAAGGGCGGCAAGACCGCCGGCCGTGGTTCCAAAGGCCAGCGCGCTCGCAACACAGTTGCCCGCGGTTTCGAGGGTGGTCAAACTCCCCTCAAGCAGCGTGTGCCGAAGCTGAGTGGGTTCAACAACCCGTTCCGCGTCGAGTACCAGGCGATCAACCTCCACGCGCTCAACGACCTCGCCGAGTCGCTCGGTCAGAGCGACATCACGCTCGACGACCTGGTTGCCAGTGGTCTGCTGACCAAAGGTGACTTCGCCAAGATCCTCGCCCGCGGCGAGATCACGGCCAAGGTCAACGTGCATGCCCACGGCGCATCGGCCGCTGCTGTCTCGGCCATCGAGGCCGCTGGTGGCTCGGTCACGCTGATCACGCTTCCATTCATGGAAGAGGGCAAGGCCGGTCGTCCTGCAGTGCAGGGCAACCAGTTCGCCAACCGCTGATCACCCGGATTCGCTCGACCCTGGTCGTGCCCGCCTGAGCACCTGCTCACGCTGGTACGGTCAGCGGTCGCTGGGTGTCCACCACGTACTCCACCACGCTCGACACGGCGATCACGCCTCGACAGGGAGCCGCTTCCTTTGATTTCGAATCTCGCGAACATCTTCAAGATCCCGGATCTTCGCAACAAGCTGCTGTTCGTGATCATGATCGTGATCATCTACCGCCTTGGTGTGGCAATTCGCGTTCCCGGCGTCGATGGCATCGCCATCGAACAGCTTCGGGAGTCTGCGAACCAGCAGGGAGCGCTCGGTTTCCTCAACCTGTTCTCCGGTGGGGCCTTTGAATCGTTCTCGATCTTCGCGCTCGGCATCATGCCGTACATCACTGCATCGATCATCATGCAGGTGCTTGGCGTTGTCATCCCCAAGCTCGAAGAGCTGCAGCAAGAGGGCGCGGTCGGGCAACGCAAGATCACGCAGTACACCCGCTACGTCACCGTCGCGCTGGCCACGCTGCAGGCCACCGGACTGGTGTTCATCTTCGGCACGGGCCGCGGTACGGCCTTCTTCTCCGCAGCGAGTGCTGCACCGACTGTTCCACTGCTGCCCGATGGCGTGTGGCCACGCGGTTACCTGATCATTCCCACCCTGGTCGCCGGTACGGCGGTGCTGATGTGGATGGGTGAGCTGATCTCCCAGCGCGGCATCGGTAACGGCATGTCGATGGTGATTTTCGCATCTGTTGTGGCATCGCTTCCGGGTGGTTTCTGGGGCATTCTCCAGCTCAACAAGACCTTCTGGTTTGTTGCGATGGTGCTGCTCACCTTGGGGATCATCGTGGCGGTGGTGTTCGTCGAACTTGGGCAGCGGCGTATTCCCGTTCAGTTTGCTAAACGTGTGGTCGGCCGTCGGATGATGGGCGGCCAGAACACCTACATTCCGTTGAAGGTCAACCAGTCGGGCGTCATCCCGATCATCTTCGCCTCGTCAATCCTGCTCCTGCCGGTGATCATGTCGAATGTGCTCGGTGGCAGTACCGAAGGTGGCTGGCGATCCTCCGTTCAGAGCTTCGTTGACGAGTACATCGTCAACCCGCAGAACATGGTGTACATCACGATCCTGGCGCTGATGATCATTGCCTTCGCCTACTTCTACAACTCGATCGCCTTCGACCCCATTCGTCAGGCCGATCAGCTGCGCAAGCAGGGTGGCTTTATCCCAGGCGTCCGGCCTGGCCCGCAGACCGAGCGTTACCTCGGCAAGGCCGTCAACCGCATCACGCTGCCAGGCGCCGTCTTTGTGGCCATCATCGCCATCATGCCGTACCTGCTGCTGATCGCCGCTGATATCAACTCCTTCGGCTTCGCCGGTACCAGCGTGCTCATCTCGGTCGGCGTCGCACTCGAACTGATGCGTCAGATCGACAGCCAGCTCACGCTGCGTAACTACGAGGGCTTCTTGAAGTAGGCGGCGCCAGATGATTCCGGGCGCTCGCCTCATCATTCTCGGCCGTCAGGGTGCCGGCAAGGGAACACAGTGTGTTCGCCTGTCGCGCCACTTCGTCGTTCCGCATATCTCGACCGGCGACATGCTGCGTGCCGCCGTGCGCGAAGAGACCGAGCTGGGTCTCATGGCCAAAGAAGTCATGGATGCCGGTGGTCTGGTCGGCGATGACATCATGATCGGTATTGTGCGCGAGCGTCTCAACGCACCTGATGCGAGCCAGCGGGGGTACATCCTCGACGGGTTCCCGCGGACACTCGATCAGGCAATCGAACTCGACAAGATCACCGACGAGCAGCACCGACCGATCGATGTCGTGCTCGACTTGAACGTTCCACGCGAGATTGTGCTCGACCGCATCTCAGCGCGCCGTGTTTGCCGTGACTGCGGCACCAACTACACCGCCACGGGCAACGATCCGAGCCCGTGGATCTGTGATGTGTGTGGCGGCGACGTGCTCCAGCGCGAGGACGACACCCCTGAGTCGGTCAACCGGCGTCTGGACCTCTACGAGGAGCAGACGTTCCCATTGGTCAAGCACTACAGCGATCAGAATCGTCTGGTAGTCATTAACGGTGTCGGCCACCCCGATGCGGTGTTCGCTCGGATGGTCAAAGCCGTCGAAGCCAACCGCATTTAGAACGCTGTATGGACTTCGGCCAGCTTCCCGAGGGTCGGCCGGAACGCGCCACCCTGGTCTTTGATGGGTATTGAGGTTTCTGCACGCGTAGCGCCCGGTGGATCCGGCGCCTGACCGACGAGCGGCGACTCGACATCGTTGCGTCTCAGCAGATTGGTTTCGACACGCAACCGCTCGTCACCGCGGAAGAGGCGGCCGTGGCGGCGTGGGCAGTCACTGCTGACGGGACGAAAGTGGGTGGTGCCCGGGCAATCGCCCTGGCGCTCGCCACTGGGCGGTCGGCCCGATGGCCAATGTGGGCTTGGGCCGTGCCCGGGGTCCCGTGGTTGTTGGATCAGGTCTATGGGCTGGTCGCGCTGAATCGTCGTCGACTGCCGGGCGAGTCGCCGTGGTGCATCGAGCATCCCGACGACTGTGTACCAGACCCAGCCGCCATGACCTGAGGAGCTGAGTCTGTCGCGCTGAGTCTGTCGCGCTGTCGGCGCCGTCCGCTCCGTAACGGCAGGGCCCGGGACGTCCGTCATACTCGGGAGATGGCAGCGGTGGACCAGATCGGTGATCCCCAGCCGTCGTCCGGTCGCCGTCGCGGTCGTCCACCCGCCACCGACTCGGCCGACACGCGGCAGGCCATCCTGGAAGCGGCTCGAGCCCTCTTCGCCGAGCGTGGCTACGGCGCCGTGACCAATAAGGACGTGGCGTCCGCTGCCGGGATCACCACCGGAGCGCTCTACCACTATGTCGAGTCGAAGCTTGACCTGTACGCCGAAGTCGACCGCGACATGCAACGCACGATCTACCGACGTTTCCAGGACGCCGTCGTCAGCTCGGACACCTTCCTGGGCAAGCTGACCGCAGTGCTCGAAGCGGCGCATCAGATGGGCATCGAAGATCCGTCGCTTGCCGGCTTCGTTGGGGCAGTGCGCACCGATGCCCGCCGTCACCCAGAAATCGACGAGCGGCTGTCGCGTTACGCCGAGGCGCGTGAGCAGTTCTTCGTCGACATTGTTGATGCGGGGCTGTCAACCGGCGAAATCGCGCCTGCACACAAGCCCGAGATGGTCGAGTTCGTGCGGACCGTGCTCGTGGGCTTGACCGAGACGGTCGGCATGTCACCCGAACAACATCGTCGAGCTGTTGACGCAGTGACGGGATTGCTGCGCGGGACGATCTTTACACCGCTCGATTGAACGCCGCAGACGCGTTTGTGTCCGAGATTTTGCGGACCGGGTCACCAATATCCCGACGCAAACGAGCGCGGACAGGCCAGTCGGGACCTCGGCACTATCACAGGTCACAGGAAAGTACGCGGATTTCGCGCTTGGGTTCGCGAAATGCTCCGCTAGCATGGCTCGCCGGTCTGTTCAGCAGGCCGCGCAAGCGTGCTCTCACGCAAGCTTGCGAAATGAGCCACGATCAGGTCCACACGCTGGGCCAATCGTTGCTCTCAGAATCGCAAACGAATCGAAGAGGAGAAGCCCCTGCCAAAGCCAAAGGAAGATGCGATCGTGCTCGAAGGCGTGATCCTCGAATCCCTTCCGAACGCCATGTTCAAGGTCAAGCTCGAAAACGACCATGAAGTGCTGGCGCACATCTCCGGAAAGATGCGGATGCACTACATCCGTATTCTCCCCGGCGACAAGGTGCAGGTTGAACTCACCCCCTACGACCTCACCCGAGGCCGTATCACGTATAGGTACAAGTAGAGAGAACCATGAAAGTACGACCCAGCGTCAAAGCAATGTGCGACAACTGCAAGGTGATTCGTCGCCACCGCCGCATCATGGTCATCTGTACCAATCCCCGTCACAAACAGCGTCAAGGCTGAGGAGCAAGTAACTCATGGCACGTATTGCCGGCGTCGACATCCCCCGCGAGAAGCGGTTGGAGATCTCGCTCACCTACATCTTCGGCGTCGGTCTGCCGACCAGCCAGAAGATGTGCGCTGACCTGACCTTGGACCCCAACACCAAGGTCTCCAACCTGACCGAGGACGAGGTCAATCAGATCCGTTCGTATATCGATCAGAACCTGAAGATCGAAGGCGACCTGCGCCGCGACGTGCAGGGCGACATCAAGCGCAAGATCGAGATCGGCTGCCTCCAGGGCATCCGGCATCGCAAGGGCCTGCCCGTTCGCGGTCAGCGCACCCACACCAACGCTCGCACCCGTAAGGGGCCGAAGCGCACGGTGGCCAACAAGAAGAAGGCAGTTCGCAAGTAATGGCCAAGCAACCCGCAGCCCGTCGCCCACGCAAGCGCGACCGCAAGAACGTCAACACTGGTGTCGTGCATATCAAGAGCACGTTCAACAACACCATTGTCTCCATCACCGACCCGCAGGGCAATGTCATTGCCTGGGCATCGTCGGGCGCCGTCGGCTTCAAAGGCAGCCGCAAGAGCACGCCGTTCGCTGCACAGCTCGCCGCCGAAAAGGCTGCCCGCGCTGCACAGGAACACGGCCTGCGTCGCGCCGAGATCCAGGTCAAGGGTCCCGGCTCGGGCCGCGACACCGCCGTCCGTTCCATTCAGAACACCGGCATCGAGGTCATCTCGATCAAGGACGTCACCCCCGTTCCCCACAATGGCTGCCGCTTGCCCAAGCGTCGGCGCGGCTGAGCAAGAGAGATCACTGAACAATGGCTCGTTACACCGGACCCAAGGTGCGCATCTCGCGCCGCCTCAGCGTCAACATCTTCGAGAACGAAAAGGGTCGGACCGCTCTTGAGCGTCGCCCCTTCCCGCCCGGCCAGCACGGGCGCACCCGCCGTCGTGGCAACTCTTCTGAGTACCTCGCCCAGATGCAGGAAAAGCAAAAGGCGAAGTACATCTATGGCGTCCTCGAACGTCAATTTAAAAAGACGTACGAAGAGGCCATCAAGCTGCAGGGCCCCACGGGTGAAATCTTGCTGCAGCTCCTTGAGCGCCGCCTCGACAACATTGTGTTCCGCGCCGGCTGGGCCTCGACCCGCCCGCAGGCACGCCAGTTCGTGAACCACGGCCTGATCCAGGTCGAGGGCAAGCGCGTCGATATCGCCAGCTACCGCGTCAAGCGCGGCCAGGTGATTTCGCTCTCGCCGAAGGCTGACAAGATGATCGTCATCCAGCACAACCGCGACACTCTCGACCGCAGCCTCGTTGGCTGGCTCGAGGCCGGCGACGGTGGCAAGCAGGTCACGGTGCGTTCGCTCCCCGAGCGCGAGCACATTGACGTCCCGGTGCGCGAATCGCTCATCGTCGAGCTCTACTCGAAGTAATCCCTCGGGAGTGGCCTCAGCAGCGTCTGAGTCACTCGCACCGCCGGTCCGCCGGCATCCACGTCCTGTCACCCGTCTCGCATCCTCAGAACACAGCAGTTGAAAGGCCCGGCACCAAATGCTCGTCATGCAGCGCCCCTCCATCGAAGCCCTCGGCGAAGAGTCGAACAACCGGCAGCAATTTGCTGTCGGACCGCTCGAGCCCGGCTTCGGTCACACGCTCGGTAACTCCTTGCGCCGCACCCTGTTGTCGTCGATCCCCGGCGCAGCAATCACGTCGGTTCGTTTCGACGAGGCGCTCCACGAGTTCGGCACGATCGGCGGCGTTGCCGAAGACGTGACCGACATCATCTTGAACCTCAAGGACATCGTGGTCACCTGCGAGTCTGACGAGGCCGTCACCATGCGTCTCGACGCTCGTGGTGCAGCGAACGTCACCGGCGCCGACATCGAGTGCCCAGCTGACGTCGAGGTCCTCAACAAGGAACTCCACATCGCCACGCTCAACACGAAGGGCCGCCTGTCGATCGACCTCACCGTCGAGCAAGGCCGTGGCTACGTCTCGAGCAACCGCGAAGACGACAATCGCACGATCGGCGTCATTCCGATTGATGCCATCTTCAGCCCGGTCCGCCGTGTGTCCTTCACCGTCGAGCCGACTCGCGTCGAGCAGGCCACCAACTATGACCGCCTCGTCATCGAGATCGACACTGACGGTTCGATCACCCCGAGCGACGCTCTTGCCTCGGCCGGCGCCACGCTCACGGCACTGACCGAGCTCGTTGCGTCGATGGCCGACGAGCCGCAGGGCCTCGAGCTTGGCGAAGTCGTCGACACCACGGTCAGCTCGCCTGACCTCGACCTCCCGATCGAGGACCTCGATCTCTCGGAGCGTCCGAACAACTGCCTCAAGCGGGCCCAGGTCAACACGGTCGGCGAACTGCTGACGAAAACCGAAGACGACCTACTCAACATCACCAACTTTGGCCAGAAGAGCCTCGATGAAGTGAAGGCCAAGCTCGACGAGCGTGGCCTCCAGCTTCGCGGCTGAGCCCAGCTGCGATCAAGAAAGACAGACTGAATCATGCCTACACCCCGCCGCTCACGCCGCTTCGGTAGCTCCGCATCGCACCAGCGCCTCATGATGGCCAACCTCGCAGCGTCGCTTTTCGCCGCCGAGGCCATCACCACTTCCGAAGCCAAGGCCAAGCACCTTCGGCCGATCGCCGAGAAGCTGATCACCAAGGCCAAGAAGGCCCAAGAGGAAGGTCCGATGCAGGTCCACCGGATCCGTCAGATCCAGGCGTTCCTCGGTGACCGCGAGATGACCTACAAGCTGGTCCACGATGTGGCCCCGCGCTACATGGAACGTCCGGGTGGTTACACCCGGATCCTGAAGATGGGGACACGTCACGGCGACAACGCCGAGATGGCCCGCATCGAACTCGTCTGAGTTCCGCCCCGGACACAGGGCACAATCGAATGACCGATGGCGTGGAGCCGGGTGTGACGGGGCAACAGCTTCGGAACGTCCGGCTCCTCGTCGCGTACGACGGCACCGACTTCCGCGGCTTTGCGGAGAGCGACGGCGTACGAACCGTCGAGGGCGAACTGCGCGGGGCGATCGAACGCGTCGTGCGGCGCCCTGTCGAATTGGTGTTGGGTGGGCGCACTGACGCCGGCGTGCACGGCTGGGGTCAGGTGGTCAACGGTCGTCTTCCGGTCGAGACCGATCTGTACCGGCTGATGTCGAGCATCAACCAGTTGCTCCGGCCCGAGATCTCGGTGCGTGATCCGGCGTGGGTCGACGATGCGTTCAGCGCGCGCTTCTCGGCAACATCGCGCACGTACCGGTACGACATCTGGAACGACCGGTCACCAAACCCGCTCGTCGCGCGTCACGCGTGGCACATCGGGCCGGCCGTCGACATCGAGCCGATGAACACAGCGGCGGGCTTCTTGCTCGGGAACCACGACTTCTCGTCGTTCTGTCGCAAGCCGAAGCCCGGTCCGGGTTACGGCGAACCCAGTCTGCAGCGGGAGCTGCACCATGCTCGTTGGCGTCGGCCCGATTCGTCGGCACTCGTGCGCTTCGAGATCACTGCATCTTCGTTTTGCCATCAAATGGTGCGCAGTATCGTCGGCACGCTGGTCGATGTGGGCTTCGGTCGTATCGACGCTGCCGAAATTCCGGCGATCCTTGCCGCACGCGACCGCAATGCCGCCGGGCAGGTCGCGCCTCCGACCGGGCTGACGCTGTGGCACATCGGTTTCGATGGCCCCCGCTGGGACGCTGCGGTGTGAGGACCGGACAGCATCGGTGCTTCGGCGCCGTGGGAATGTTCGTGGCGATGCCCAGCCGAACCGACGTCAGCTCACGGGGATGGGGCGCGGGCGTCGTCGTCGATGGTGGGAGAGATGCGCGGCAGCATCTGGAGAACTTCGTCGCCATGCGTTGCCGGGGCGAAGAGCCAGCCTTGGAAAAGGCTGCACCCGCGCTCGGCCAAACGGTCCCGCTGGTACGGCTGTTCCACGCCTTCGGCGACGCACGTCAGCTTGAGACTGTCGCTCAGTCCGAGAATTGCCGTTGTCAAGTTTGTCGCAGCGGGATCGATGTCGATGCCGGCAACGAAGCGGCGGTCGATCTTGACGCCGTCGACGGGCAGTTCGAGGAGGTGAGCGAGGCTGGAATAACCGGTTCCGAAGTCGTCGATCGACACATGGGTGCCCGCGCGCCGCAGCTTGTCCATGTTTGACAACGAGGTGGCCCCGGGAGCCAAGAGATCGGTTTCGGTGATTTCAACAACCATCTGGCTCGGGTTCGTGCCGGCGGTTTGGCACCGCTCGAGAAACGATGGCCCGAACGCCGGTGACGCAATGACCTTCGGATCGACGTTGACATGAACCTCGACCGTGCCGTGTCCGGCAGCCTCGAGCCGTGCCGCGAATGCCAGCGCCATTTCGAGCACTCGCTCGTCGACTGATTCCGCCAGGCCGGCCATCTGGGCAAGTGGGAGGATTTCGCCGACACCGAGGACGCCCCGGACCGGGTGCACCCATCGCACGAGCGCTTCGACCGCCCGAACATTGCCATCGACGTCGACGATCGGCTGGTAAAACGGCTGGATCTCGCCGTTGTTCAGCGCAGCACGCAGCTGGTCGAGCTGGGCTCGGCGCTGGTTGATCGCGTCGAAGGAGATGCCGCCCGACTCGGGGTCAGCGTTGCGCTTGATTGACATCAACTCGTTGGAGGCGCGAACGAGGAGCGAGTCGAGGCCTTGGGGCTGGGCCTCAAAGGACGTTGCGGTGCGGATGGCGAAGTTGACTTCGTGCTCATCGACTGCAATCGATCGGGCCACATCGCGCCTGACGCGCTCGCGCAACATCGCGATCGATGCCTCGGTTGATGATCGGACTGCCATGACGAACTCGTCGCCGCCAAAGCGCGCCGTCAAGAGATCTGGCCAGCTGATCTGACCGATGCGCTGGGCAACGGCGGTGAGCACGGCGTCACCGACCGGCTCGCCGTACAACTCGTTGATCGAGCGGAACTGCACGATGTCGATAATCATGAGTCCCAGACCGCCGCCATCGGCCATGAGGTCGCGAGCGGCTCGCATGAACCCATCACGGTTGAGGAGCCCGGTTCGGTTGTCGTGCTCTGCCAAGAAGTCGGCGAGGTTGCGAGCATCGGCGAGCGACGTGGCGATCTGTGCGCTGACGATGTAGTTGCCGACGATCGGATCGTCGAGCAGGTTGTTGACGGTGAACTCGCACACGTGGTGGGTCCCGTTGGCATCGCGCAGGCGAGCATCGAAGTTCACCGTCGAGGCGGGTGCGAGCGCCTGGACAATGTCGAGAATCTCCTCGCGGTCGTCCTCGTGGAGGAACTTGACGAACGGCTGGTTGCGGATCAACTCGGGATCGTGACCCAGGAGGCGCGTCACAGCGCCGTTGATGGAACGGACTCGCCCGTCTTCGGTCATTAACGCCACCATGCCGTGCATGTTGTCCATCACCGACCGCAACACATCCACGTCCCCCTGATCGAAGTCGAGTTGATGGCGGTCCGTGGTGTCGCGGGCGACGAGCACGATGAGGTCATCTCCGTCGACGGTCTGCACCGACCCACGGAGTTCGAGATGGACCCACATGCCGCGGCTGTGGCGGGCTCGGATCCGGAGGAGCTGCCCGAAGGACTTGTCGAGGACGGTCGACATCGACGACACCACGATGTTCATGTCATCCGGATGGATGAGATCGAGCACCGAGGTACCCAAGATGTTGGTGTCCCAACCGAGTACTTCCATGGCTCGTTCGTTGCCGTAGCGAAGAATTCCCTGAGGGTCGACACCGATCACCGGGTCGCTGAGCGCATCGACCGTCGGAGTCGGCATGGAGTTCTCCACAGGCCTCACTGAGGGGTATCGGCGTGCTGCCGCCGGTTCTTGAGGAGAATCTTCAGAATCTTCTGTTGCCATGACCGTCCCGACAGTACTTCGGGGGAATATCCGGTGTCTCGATGGGTTGAACTCGACGTGACTCCACGACGGATTCTGTTGGCATCGACGCCGGTCGGCCCACTCGGCTCCGGAATTGGCGGCGGCGTCGAACTCACGCTGCACAATCTCGTGTACGGACTCGGCCTCCAAGGGCACCATGTCGAAGTCGTCGCGCCTGCGGGTTCGCTCCACGTCGGTGAACGCGTGCACCAGGTCAAGGGTGCACTGCAGGTGAGCAGCCAGACACAAGCGCGTGACGCTCCGATCGAGATGCCCAGCGGCTCGGTACTCGCAGCGATGTGGAGCACCGTGTCAGATATTCAGGACCAGTTCGACGCCGTCATCAACCTCGCCTACGACTGGCTGCCGCTGTACCTCACGCCGTTCATGCGGGTGCCTGTCCTGCACCTCGTTTCGATGGGTTCCCTGAACGATGTGATGGACAGCGCCCTGGCCGATGTCGAGCTGGAACTTTCAGGCCGACTGGCTGCGCACAGCATGGCGCAGGCGAACACATTCCCCGACCCCGCCATGTTCCGTATCGTCGGCAACGGCATCGTCACCGAGCGCTACGACCTGCAGACTCGTCCTGACGCTGAGGCGGCACTTGGCTTCGTCGGACGAATCTCGCCGGAGAAGGGACTCGAGGACGTCGCTGAGCTCTCGGCGCGCACCGGACGCGTCGTTCGAGTGTGGGGGATGATGCAGGACGAGGCGTATTGGCACCGCGTGGCGATCGATCATCCCGACGCCCGACTGGACTACCGCGGCTTTCTCCCAACCGATGAGCTGCAGGCAGAGATCGGTCGCTGTGCCGCGCTCGTGATGACCCCGAAGTGGGTCGAGGCGTTCGGCAACGTGGCGATCGAAGCCATGGCGACAGGTGTGCCGGTGCTGACCTACGACCGCGGAGGGCCCGCAGAGATTGTTGTCGATGGTGTCACCGGCTTTGTGGTGCCTGCCGATGACGTGGACGCCTTGGCTGACGCCGTCGAGCGGATCGATCAGATCGACCGGGCGATGTGCCGTCAGCGGGTCGATGCCGAGTATTCGTCGCTCGCGATGGCGGATCGCGTCGTGACCTGGGTCGACGAAGTGGTCGACGCCAGCAACGCGGTGGTCGACGCCTGACAGTCTGCCCTCGGCATCTGACCGCTGGCGTTGGAGCGTCTCGTCGCGCGCCGTATCATTGCACGGTTCCCTGGAGCAGGTTGACGCGCCACGCGTGTGAGCCCTGCACTTGGATGCTGTGTGATCGAGCAATCGAGACGCAGTCGGAAACCACATCTCCAACGAGACGAGTTCGGCCATGGCCACCTACACACCTAAAGCAAGCGAAATCACCCGTGACTGGCATGTCATCGACGCGGAAGGCATGGTCCTCGGGCGCATGGCAACCGAAGTCGCTCGTCTCCTGCGCGGGAAGCACAAGACGATCTTTGCGCCGCACATCGACACCGGCGACCATGTGATCATCATCAACGCCGACAAGGTCATCATGACCTCCGACAAGGCCGAGCGCCAGATGATCTACACCCACTCGGGCTACCCGGGCGGCATCAAGAGCGAGTCGTTCGCTCACTTCCATGCTCGCAAGCCTGCCGACGCCGTTCGTCGCTCGGTGCGTGGCATGCTCCCGAAGGGCCCCCTCGGTCGCCAGCAGCTCACCAAGCTGAAGGTGTACGCGGGCTCCAACCATCCGCATGGGTCGCAGTCGCCCAAGGCATTCGAAATCGCTGGCGCGAAGCGTCGCTGAGAAACAGGAACCACACAATGGCAACAGCACCGCTCACCCAGACCACCGGCCGTCGCAAGCGCTCCGTCGCACGTGCGTCGCTGCGCCCCGGAACGGGCCAGTTCAGCATCAATGGCAAGGCACTCGACGTGTACTTCCCGACCGCCGCGTCGCGGATGGTCGTCACCGAGGCATTGACCGTGACCGAGACCACCGAGTCCTATGACGTCAGCGCCAGCATCCACGGCGGCGGCATCAGCGGACAGGCCGGCGCACTGCGCATGGCCATTGCTCGGTCGCTTCTCGAACTCGACCCTGAGAGCCGCGGCACGTTGAAGTCCGCCGGTCTTCTCACTCGTGACTCTCGTAAGAAGGAGTCGAAGAAGTACGGCCTCAAGAAGGCTCGTAAGGCACCGCAGTTCACCAAGCGCTAGCGCTCGGCTGGGCACGATGAAGTTCGGGACCGATGGCGTCCGTGGCGTCGCCAATACCGAACTCACTGCCGGATTCGCATTGAACCTGGGTCGCGCTGCGGCCCAGGTTCTTTCGCGTTTGGACACGAGTTCCTCGGTGGCGTCCGAACCCGTCGATGTCGTCGTCATCGGTGGTGACACTCGAGAGTCAACGCCGATGTTGCGAGCGGCGTTGGGTGCGGGCTTCGCTGCCGAAGGTGTCGATGTGATCGATCTTGGCACCGCCACGACACCAATGGTCGCCTTCGAAGCGCAGCGCCTTGGCGTTATGGGCGCAGTGGTCTCTGCGTCCCACAACCCGTATGGCGACAACGGCATCAAGCTGTTTGCGCCCGGTGGGACCAAGCTGACCGACGATGTCGAGGCACGGATCGAGTCAGTGCTCGAATCGTTGGGTGATCCGACTGGCTCAGCCGGCCGACTCGGAACGCACGACGATGCTGGGCCCTATTCGGCGCACGTATTGGCATTCCTCGACGGGCGCGATCTCGCAGGCATCAAGGTCGTGCTCGACGCGGCGAATGGCGCTGGCTGTTCGATCGCTCCCGACGTGCTGCGTGCCGCAGGTGCCGACGTCGTGGTGATCGCTGCGGACCCTGACGGTCGAAACATCAATGATGGCTGTGGTGCCACGCACCCCGAGCTGGTCGCAGCGGCGGTGGTTCAGCACGGCGCCGATCTCGGCGTGGCGCTCGATGGTGATGCCGACCGGTTGATTGCTGTCGACGGCACGGGCACGGTTGTCGACGGTGACCACATCATCGCTATCTGCGCGGCGGACCTCCGCGGTCGAGGCCAACTCGCCAACGACACGGTGGTGGTCACCGTGATGACCAATCTCGGATTCCGGCTGGCGATGGACGTGGCGGGCATCAACGTCGTCGAAACCGGCGTCGGTGATCGTTACGTGCTCGAGGCACTCGGTGCCGGCGGCCATTCCCTCGGTGGCGAGCAGAGCGGCCACGTGATCTTTGCTGACCATGCCACCACCGGGGACGGGCTGCTGACCGCAGTCGCCTTGATCGACATCGTGAAGCGCTCTGAGCGCACTCTCGCGGACATTGCCAGCGACGCCATGACGTCGCTTCCCCAATCACTCGTCAACGTTCGTGTCGGTGAGCGCGTCCCGGACGTCGCCGAGCGCCTCGCCGACGAGATCGCCGTTGTCGAAGCCGACCTTGGCGCCACCGGTCGTGTCCTCGTCCGGCCCAGCGGTACCGAGCCGCTGATCCGTGTGATGGTCGAAGCAGCAACACCAGATCAGGCCCAGGCCGCTGCCGACCAACTGGCCGAAGTTGCTCGCACCAAGTTCGCTTGACGGTCAAGTAACGGATCTGTTCCTGTACATCAAGCCCGGCTCGATTGTTCGCTGGCACGAGCGAGTGGCCCTGACCCGGTGGCCCAGGTCGATAGCCTGCAACCCTCATGTGCGGCATCATTGGAATTGTCAGCCGGCCACCGACGAGGCCCACTCCGACTGACGATCAGATTCTCGCGGGGCTCGATGCAGCACTGGCCGCTCGGCCTGATGTGTTGGCGGTCGCTGGCGAAGCTGCAGCGGTCGATGCATTGCTCAAGGGTCTGCCTGGCGTGCTGGCATTGGCCGGTCGCATTGACCTCGTTGCCTCGATCACTGGTCGGCTCGATCAACTCGATGCGTTCGCCGCCCAGATCGAGTCGGACCTCGATGCGAGCACGCTCGCCGGAGAGGACGGTCGTGATGCTGACGAGGGTATGGGTGGCCTCACGGCTGACGCTTTGGAACGCGCGAACGCCGACCTGATCACGTTGAAGGACGCGGTGTGGACCATCGCTCACGACCGACTGAGAACTGTTCGCGAGGTCGAGAGCCTCGCAGGGCCGGAAGCATCACCCTCTTCTCTTTCCGGGTATCTCGTTGCCCAACAGGCGTTCTCCGCCATTGACCGACTCGAAGTGCGCGGACGCGACTCCGCCGGGGTCCACCTGTATCTGTGGGGTCACGACATCAGCGCCGACGCGTTGGCAACGCTGCTTGCCGAACGCGGCCACGACCCGTTGTTTCAGTCGGGATCGGTCGAAGTGTCCGGCGACTCCCTCTCGTTTGTCTACAAAGCTGCCGCGGAGATCGGTGAGCTGGGCGATAACACCGCTGCTCTGCGCGCGGCCCTTCGGTCCGACGCGTTGCTCCGCCGTGCGCTCCAAGCGCCGACTGCTCGCGTCGCGCTGCTTGGGCACACGCGCTGGGCGAGCGTCGGAATCATCTCTGAGCCGAACACGCACCCGCTCAACTCGGTCGAGCTCGAGCAGTCCGCCGGCACCGCGCCGGCACCGTATGTCGTGGCCGCCTTGAACGGGGACGTCGACAACCATGCCGACCTGCGCGCCGAGCACTCCTTGGGGATCCCAGCACCGATTACCACCGACGCCAAAGTGATCCCGACATTGATGTCGCGCCACCTCGCCGACGGAGTCGCTCCAGCCGAGTCCTTCCGTCGCACGGTGGCGGTGTTCGAGGGTTCGATCGCCATTGGAGTCGCCACCGCTGCAGCACCAGAGACGCTCTTCCTCGCATTGCGGGGGAGTGGTCAAGGTCTGTACATCGGTCTGGGCGATGACTGCTATGTGGTCGCGAGCGAGCCCTACGGAGTCGTCGAAGAGACCGAGCGATACGTCCGGATGGACGGCGAGCGAGGGGGCGAGATCGTCGTGCTCAACGGGGCGCAGTCGGGTGACCTCGAGGGCATCACTCGCCTCGCCTACGACGGCGCCGAGATACCGGTTGTCGACGCTGATATCGCGGTCGCCGAAGTCACCACTCGAGACATCGACCGCGGCGACGCCCCGCACTTCCTCCTCAAGGAGATCTCTGAGTCGCCGAACAGCTTCGCCAAGACGTTGCGCGGGAAGATCGTTGAAGCGGATGGCGAGCTGCGCGCCGTCGTCGGCGACCGGGCGCTGCCGGCATCGATCGTCGAACGGTTGGCTGCAGGAACGATCACTCGCGTGCGCGTGATCGGACAGGGCACCGCTGCCGTCGCCGGGCAGAGCATGGCAGCGATCCTCGATGAGCTCACCGGGTCGGTCCTGGACGTCGACGCAATCACTGCAACAGAGTTGTCGGGCTTCAACATGCGTCTCGACATGAGCGACACGCTGGCGATTGCGGTGAGCCAGTCGGGCACCACGACCGACACCAATCGCACCGTTGACCTGCTGCGCTCGCGTGGGGCGGCGGTCATCGGCATCGTCAACCGGCGCGGCAGCGACCTAACCGACAAGGCCGACGGCGTGTTGTACACCTCCGACGGCCGCGACGTGGAAATGTCCGTCGCCTCGACCAAAGCGTTCTACGCGCAGGTCGCCGCAGGCGCCGTGCTGGCGTGTGCAATTGCTGATGCTGCTTCGTTGGGTCTGTCCACGCGTCGGTCCCAGCTCCTCGATGCGCTCCGCGCGCTGCCGGAGGCCATGCGCGAAGTGCTCAGTCGACGTGAGGGCATCGCCGACGCTGCTCGCCGATTCGCCCCGTCGAAGCGCTATTGGGCCGTCGTCGGCAACGGACCGAACAAGGTCGCCGCCGAAGAAGTCCGGATCAAGCTCAGCGAGCTCTGCTACAAGTCCATGGCCTGCGACTCGACGGAGGACAAGAAGCACATCGACCTGTCGTCGGAACCGCTGATCTTGGTCTGCGCCGCCGGCCTCGAAGGATCGACGGCTGATGACGTGGCCAAGGAAGTGGCCATCTTCAAGGCGCACAAGGCGACTCCGATTGTCGTCGCCAACGACGGTGAGACCCGCTACAACGCCGTCGCGACCATCGAGGTGCCGGCGGTCGACCCGGCGCTTGGATTCATCTTGTCCGCAATGGTCGGTCACCTCTTCGGGTACGAGGCCGCGTTGGCGATCGATGCCTCTGCCCGCCCCCTGCGCGAAGCGCGCGAGGTCGTTGAGCAGCTCGCAGGACTCGGCCTGTCGAGCGACGAAACACTCGAGCGAGTCGCAGCCGAAGTCCCGAGCTTCTCGACTGCGTTTGACGATGGTCTTCGTTCCGGGACCTACGACGGGCACCTGGAAGCGTCCACCGCAGTCCGGTTGGCCGCGATGTTCGGTCACGTGTTGTCCGACCGGCCCGTGCACGCGTACTCACGCCAGAGCGGCAAAGTCGGCTCACCCAGCGCATTGATCGACGACTTCGTCTCGGCACTGACCAAGGTGATCGAGGAGCTCACGCGCCCGGTTGACACGATCAAGCACCAGGCAAAGACGGTCACCGTCGGCATCTCGCGCAGCGACGAGGGAATCATCGACCGAGCCCTCGTGCAAGCCGTGATCCAGGCCGGCGCTGGCCGCGACGTGTTGAGCTATCGCACGCTGAAAGTGCTCGCCGATCTCGATCCGGCAGTCGCTGCTGTCCACGGCTACACCCGGTATGGCATCGACGGCGACTCGATCTCTGTCATCGATCGCGGCGGCGTCGCACGTGGGCTGGTCAGTCGCGTCGATGCCAACGCTGTGTTGCGTGGCACCAAGCATCGCGTTGCTTCCGAGGGCGAGATTCTCGTCGGTCGTGGGCGGAGCGATGGCCGGACCCTCATTTTCGTGCCCGAGATGAAGGCGGGTCAGGCAACGGGAATCACGTTGCTCCACGTTGCCTTCCACGAGCAGTTGCCCGCCGATGTGATGCGGGGAGTCATGCAGGGTTACGACCGACGGTATGACCGCCTCGTCGACTGGGTCACCGAGACCGAGGGCGCCTTCGACGACTCACTGCTCGGCGAATTGCCGGTCGAACAGTTGCTGATCGGTCCGATCTCTGAGACCGCCGATCACTGGAATCGTTGAGACATGTTCGAGTTGGTGATCAGGGTCCGATGATCGGGATCGGGATCGACGTCGTCGACATCGAGCGGTTCCGCACCACGCTGGAGCGGACGCCATCGATGCGGACACGAGTCTTCACGCAGATCGAACTCGACTACGTCGCGCCACAATCTGACCCGATCCCGTCGCTTGCGGCCCGATTTGCCGCTCGCGAAGCTGTGATGAAGTCGCTTGGGCTGGGCCTCGGCGCCTTTAGCTTCCACGATGTGTGGGTGGAGCGGGCAGCGTCGGGCGCGCCGAGCCTGGCGATCACTGGACGTGCCGCCGAGTTGGCCCAAGCAGCAGGCGTCACGCGTTGGCACCTCAGTCTGACCCACAGCGATTTGGTCGCGGCGGCATACGTCGTGTGCGAGTAGGGCTCGGAGCGGTCGGCTGGGCTGGCCCCCAATTGGTGACATCGCCGGACCGGGTGCGACAATCTCCCGATGCTCGAAGAGTTTCAAGAGGCCTGGACCGAACTGACCCAGCCGGGGTCGCAGTTCGCCATGAAGGACATCGAAGTCCGAGGCGTTCCGATGCGCGTGTACGAAGCGGCGCCGCCCTCAATGCGGTTCGTGTGGGAGCTGGCGACTGGCTATGGCGACCGCGACTACGTCGTGTTCGAAGATGAGCGTTACACGTACGCCGAATCAGATGCCAACATCCGTGCTCTGGCACATCACCTTCGTGATGTGCACGGCGTTGGCCCGGGCGATCGTGTCGCGCTTGCGATGCGTAACTATCCCGAATGGGTGTTTGGGTACTGGGCCATCGTGTCGATCGGCGCCGCCTGTGTCGGGATGAACGCTTGGTGGACCACCGATGAGATGGAATACGGGCTTGCCGATTCGGCCCCGAAGGTGCTCATCGCCGACAGCGAACGCCTCGAGCGAGTCGTTCCGATCCTCTCGAAGCTGCGCGAGAAGCATGCGATGCACGTCATCGCCGTACGCACCGAGGGTGACCTCCCCGAGGGCGCCGACCACTGGGACGACGTCATCGATCCTGCAACGGCGCCAGCGGGACTCCCCGCTGCTGACATCGACCCTGATGACGATGCGTGCATCTTCTACACCTCCGGCACGACCGGGTTCCCCAAGGGAGCGCAGCTCACGCACCGCGGTTCGGTGCACAACCTGCTCAATCTGGCGTTCATGACCGGCGTGGCAGGAGCCGCAGAAGCAAAGGTCGGAGCCAAAGCTGGCAAAGATCCAGCGCCCCCAGCGGACCCGAACAAGCAGAACGTGTTCATGGCTCCGACGCCGCTCTTCCATGTCACGGCCAACAACTGCCTGCTGCATCCCGCCACGATCTCGGGCTCCAAGCTGGTGCTGACCTACAAGTGGGATGCTGCGCGGGCCCTCGAACTGATCGAGCGGGAAGGAGTCACCAACTTCTCGGGCGTGCCCACGATGAGTCGTGAGATGCTGATGCATCCGGATTGGGAGACTCGCAACACCTCAACGCTCGTCGGCCTGGGTGGTGGTGGAGCGCCGCTGCAGCCCGACCTCGTCGAGAAAATCGACCAGTCGCAAGAGGGCACCGCGCCCAGCACGGGTTACGGCCTCACCGAGACACACGGCATTGTGACGGCGAACTCCGGCAAGCTGTACGTCGCGAAGCCCGCATCGTGCGGACGTATCGTTCCGACCCTCGACGGCAAGCTGATCGACGAGGTCGGCGACGACGTGCCGAACAGCGGTGTCGGCGAGCTCTGTGTGCGCGGCTCGGTGGTCATCAAGGGCTACCTCAACCGCGAGGAGGCGACCGCTGAGGCCATTCAAGATGGATGGTTCCGTACCGGTGACATCGCAACCATCGACGAAGACGGCTACGTGTTCATCGTCGACCGCGCGAAGGACATGGTGCTGCGCGGCGGGGAGAACATCTACTGCAGCGAAGTCGAGACGGCGATTTACCAGCATGACGCCGTTGCCGAGGCCGCCGTCTTCGGCGTTCCTGATGACCGTCTCGGCGAACTCGTCGGTGCAGCCATTGTGCTTGCTGACGGGACATCGCTCACCGAGGACCAGCTTCGAGAGTTCCTGAGCACATCGCTGGCCAAGTTCAAGATCCCTGAGCGGATCTGGATCCTCGGGGAGCCCTTGCCGCGGAACGCAAGTGGCAAGTTCCTCAAACGCGAACTCCGCGAGACGCTCACCGCATAACCAGCACGTGAAATAGCAAGCACTCGACCCACCGCACAATGCAGCCGATCCTCACTCCGGACGAGATGGCGGCGGTCGATGCGGGCGCCCCAGAATCGATCGAGGAGTTGATCGACCGCGCTGGCCGAGCAGTGGCGCGCGTCGCACTCGAGATGCTCGGCGGCTCGTACGGACGGGTTGTCCGCGTCATTGTGGGCAAAGGGAACAATGGCAACGATGGGCGCGTTGCCGCCGGCATCCTGCGCTCGCGAGGGGTGAACGTCGAGATCATCGATGCAGCCTTGGCACCTGCGGCGCTGCCAGCGGCAGATCTGGTGATCGACGCGGCCTACGGGACAGGTTTCCGCGGCGCTTGGGATGCTCCTGATGTCGGCACCTCGCCGGTGCTCGCTGTCGACATACCGAGTGGGGTCGACGCGCTGACAGGGACGATCAGCGGGAGCGTTATCGCAGCGGACCGCACCGTGACCTTCCAGGCACTTGCACCGGGGTTGCTGTTCGGAGCCGGCGCGGAGCGCGCAGGGACCATCGACGTTGTCGACATCGGCCTCGATGTGTCCGCTGCAACATGTCACCGCGTCGATCGCGCTGACGTCGGGGCGTGGTGGCCGGAGCGACCTTTCGACGCGCACAAGTGGCAAGGCGCGGTGCGCGTCGTCGCTGGGAGCGAGGGAATGTCTGGAGCGGCCGCTCTCGCCGCCGAGGCCGCAGCGCGAGCAGGAGCTGGGCTGGTCAAGTTGTCTGCTCCCGGCCTCATGGTCGCCTGTCGGCCAGAAATTGTGCAGACCCTGCTGTCGGCCGAGGACTGGTCGGCCGAGGTGTTGGCCGAGGCCGACCGATTCGGTTCGCTGGCTATCGGTCCGGGCCTCGGGCGTGGCCACGGAACGCTGCAGTCCGTGCGGGCATGCGTCGCTTCGGCTCCGCAGCCGGTGGTGGTCGACGGCGACGGACTGTTCGCGCTCGCACATGCCGACGGAGGCGCTGCCGGCGTTCTGGCGGGACGGTCGCATCCGACCGTGTTGACACCGCATGACGGCGAGTTCCGCGAGCTGACCGGATCGCTCCCCGGACCGGATCGTGTTGCTGCCGCTCGCGAGCTCGCTGCACACCTGGAGTGCACCGTGTTGCTGAAAGGGCCGACGACGGTTGTTGCGAATCCGAGGGGAGCAGCGCTGGTGGTCGACCATGGTGATGAGCGCCTGGCGACTGCTGGATCTGGTGACGTACTGACCGGCATCATCGCCGCTGGATTGGCCCGCGGGCTGGATCCGCTGCGCTCGGCAGCGGCTGCTGCCTGGTTGCATGCCGAGGCGGGAGCGCTGCTGCCTCGGCGAGGAATGCTCGCCGGTGATCTTGCAAGCACCTTGCCAATGGCGCTCGCTGGCGTACTCTCGTCCCAATGGAAGTGATCGCGCAATGAGCGACACCCGTTGGGCCTGGGTCGAGATTGATCTCGGTGCGATTCGTCACAACGTCGCGTCCCTCCGCGCAGTCGCTGACCCCGCTGCAGTCTGGGCAGTCGTGAAGGCCGATGGCTATGGCCACGGTGCCGTCGATGTGGCCCGGGCCGCGATGGACGCGGGTGCCGAAGGGCTTTGCGTTGCCTTGGTCGCCGAAGGGCTCGAACTGCGCCGGGCCGGGATCGACGCACCGATCCTGCTGCTCAGCGAGCAGCCGCCCGAGACGGCCGGGCACATCGTCGAGCACCGTCTGACGCCGACGGTGTACACCCGTCAGTTCCTCGACGCACTCGTCGCCGTCGGGCCCACCGGCTTGCCCGTGCATTTGAAGATTGATACCGGCATGCAGCGTGTCGGCGCGCACCCGCATGCTGCCGCGGCCATGGCGCAGTCGATTGCCGAACGTGCGCCAGCGGTTCGGCTTGCCGGCGTGTTCAGCCATCTTGCTGTTGCCGATGATCCGTCGGACGCCTTCACCGCTCGCCAGGTCGAGCGTTTCGACGGTGCGCTCGAACACGTCATCGAGCGGGTGGGTTCCGTGCCGCTCATTCACCTCGCCAACTCTGCGGGGACACTGGCCCATCCCGAGACTCGACGTTCGATGGTGCGCGCCGGGATCGCGATCTATGGCGTATCGCCTGGACACGGCGTCGATGACCTCTGTGCTGACCTCCGACCTGCACTACAACTTCGCGCTCGTGTGTCGTATGTGAAGATGGCGCGCGCCGGGAGCCGCATCTCGTACGGGCGCGTCCACAAGTTCGAGCGCGACACCACGGTGGCGACCATTCCCATCGGTTACGCCGACGGCGTGCCGCGCCGACTGTCATCAACGGGCGGTGAAGTCCTGATTGGCGGTCGTCGGCGACAGATCGTCGGCCGCGTCACGATGGACCAACTCATGGTCGACTGCGGTGATGACGAGGTCAACGTCGGCGACGACGTGGTGCTGATCGGCAACCAAGACGGCCCCGACGGCGAGCAGACAATTCGCGCGGAGGACTGGGCTGACCGATTGGACACGATCGGTTACGAAATCGTGTGTGGCATATCGTCGCGTGTGCCTCGGTTCCCGCGCCGTAGCATCGATGGCTGATGTTGCACCTTCGAGCATCGTCGATTGCCGACACCCACGCTGTGGCCGCCGCCGTCGCCGCTGTGTCGCGCTCCGGTGACGTGATCGTGCTCGCTGGCGAAATGGGTGCGGGCAAGACTGCATTCGCACAGGGCTTTGGCGCCGCATTCGGAATCGGGGAGCCGATCACGTCGCCAACGTTCACGCTGGTGCACAGCTACGACCTCGGTACCGCAGTGCGTGGCATCCGCGTGATGCATCATGCCGACCTGTATCGGCTCGACCGCACCTCAGAGGTTGCGGACCTTGCGCTCGGCGAGCTTGCAGAATTTGGTGGCGTGGTGCTGGTGGAGTGGGGCGACGTGGTCGAGGGGTTCTTTGGGGATCACCTCACCATCCATCTCGATCAGGACCCCGACGACGAGACCGACGAACTGACACTCGACCGCGGCCGACTGATCGATGTGGCTGGGACCGGCTCGACGTGGGCCTCCCGTTGGGACTTGTTACGCAACCGACTGGCGGAATTCACATGTTGATCTTGGGTATCGAAACCGCCACGGAGCGCGTCAGCGTGTCGATCGGCGGACACGAAGGAGTGATTGGTCTGTTCGAGGTCACGAAGGGTCGGCGACACGCCGAGACCTTGGTGCCGGCAATCGAATTCGTGTGCACACAGTCAGGCATCGAGTTGGACGAGATCAGCGTCGTCGCGGTGGATGTGGGGCCGGGGCTCTTCACGGGAATGCGTGTCGGGCTGGCTTCGGCCAAGGCGATTGCGCAGGCTTTGCGGATCCCGATGATCGGCATCACCTCACTGGACCTGCTTGCCTTCCCGTGTCGGCATACCGATCGTGTGATCGTGCCGGTCATCGACGCCCGGAAGGGCGAGGTGTTCTATGCCATGTATCGCCAAGTGCCCGGCGGTGTGCAGCAGGTTGCCGAGCCGGCGGTCGGTCCGATCGAGGACCTGGTTGCCGACCTGATGGCCCGCAGTCAGGACGTCCTGTTGGTCGGCGACGGTGCGGTTCGGTACCGCGACGAAATTCTCGAAGGTTTCCACTGCGAGATCGGTGGCGACGCCCACCCATCGGCGGCGCCGCTCGTGCAGCTCGCGCATGCCCGGGCACTGCGCGAAGAGTGGGTCAACCCGCGTGAAATCGAGCCGGTCTACCTCCGGGCGCCGGATGCTCAGATCAACTGGTCGACCCGGGCGGCGCGCACATGAGCGTCCTCGAGCGGTTGCTCGGCCGCGAGCACGAGAAAGGTTTCTCGATCGCACCGTTGCGTAAGCGCGATCTGCGCCATGGCATTCTCGACATCGAGGCCGCGGCCTATCCGGTGGGTTGGTCGCACAACGTGTTCGTCAGCGAGATCGACCAGATGCGGTCCGGTACCCGCCACTATGTGGTGGCACGCCAAGACGGCAACATCGTTGGTTATGCCGGGGTGTGGTTTGCCGTCGACGAGGCGCACGTCACCAACGTTGCCGTCGATCCTGACGCTCGTCGTCAAGGAGTCGCCCGAGCGCTGATGCTGCATTTGGCTGAGGTCGCCGTGGAGTGCGGCTGCGTCGCGTGGACGCTGGAGGTGCGTCTGTCGAGTTACGGCGCCCAGCGGCTGTACGAGGAATTTGGCTTCGAGTCCGCTGGCGTGCGCCAGCGCTACTACGACAACGTCGAAGACGCGATCGTGATGTGGTGCCACGACATCCAGGGCGATGGCTATCGCACCCGGCTCAACACGATTCGAGAGGCCAGCCATGACAGCGCCGGTGAATGACGACCTGACGATCGACGAGTCCACCCTCATCTTGGGCATCGAGACCAGTTGCGACGAGACCGCAGCTGCACTCGTGATGGGTGGGTACGACGTCGTCTCGAGTGTGGTGTCGACTCAGGTGGATCTGCATGCCGAGTTTGGTGGCGTGGTCCCCGAAATCGCCTCGCGTGCGCACCTCGATGTGCTCAACCCGGTGATCGCGCGAGCGATCGTCGAGTCGGGGGTCGAGGACTCGCGCATCGATGCGGTTGCATGCACCGTGGGGCCCGGCTTGATCGGTGCGCTGCTCGTCGGTGTGTCGGCGGCGAAGTCCCTTGCGCTGGCCTGGGACGTGCCGTTCATCGGCGTCAACCACATGGAGGCGCATCTGTACGCCGCATCGCTGGAGGATCCCACGCTCGAGTTCCCACTCGTCGTGCTGCTCGTCTCCGGTGGGCACACCATGTTGGTCGAGATGCAGGACCACGGCCGCTACCGGTTGCTCGGGCAGACCATCGACGATGCAGCAGGCGAAGCCTTCGACAAGGTTGCCCGTTTCCTCGACCTCGGCTACCCAGGTGGGCCGGCGATTGACGAAGCAGCGCTCCTCGGTGATCCTGATGCGATCAAGTTCCCGCGGGCCCTGATGGACAACAGCTACAACTTCTCCTTCAGTGGACTGAAAACGTCAGTGATGAATTACGTCCGAAAGCATCCCGACGTGAGCTCAGCTGACGTTGCAGCGTCATTCCAATCCGCCGTGGTCGACGTGCTGGTTGCAAAGTCGCGTGCCGCGGCCAAGGCGACGGGGGCCACCAGCATCGTGCTCGGCGGCGGTGTTGCAGCGAACTCGCTCCTGCGCGAGGAGATCTTGGAAGGCTGCGCTCGAGACGGCATCCAAGGGTTCCTGCCCAGTCGGGCGATGTGCACCGACAACGCTGCGATGATCGCAGCAGCGGGATGGCATCGGCTGCGCTCTGACGGCCCGACGCCGCTGTCTGTTGGCGCCACTCCCAACCTGAAGTTGCCCTTCATTGACTGAGTCCGAGACCGACCAAGTCGGGCCGACCGACACGCCGGTTTTCGCCGTTGCCGACATCGGCATGACCCTCGATGCTGACGGTGGCTACTGGCCGACCGCGGTGATCGATGTCGGTCCGGGTGACGGGGCCATCGCCGACCTCGCTCGAGTGCATGCGGTCGAAGGCATCGGCGACATTCGCACAGAAGCGGCAGCCCTTGCGTTGGCGCCCGAGCAGGTCACCGAGGAGGCGACGCACCTCTTCGTGCTCGCCATCATGATCACCTCGCCCGTGCGCTGCACCTTCGGCATCTCGTTCGTCCTTCCCGCGCAGGGCCGAGTGCTCAGCGAAGCCGCCGAACACGGCCATCTCGTCATCGCCACGACGTCGCCCGACGACGTGAACGCCGCGGTCGATGACCCCGACGCCGTTCCCTCTCTCTGGCTCGCCATCGACATCGACGCCGATCTCCTGGCCCGCGCCGTCTCTGATCTGCCCTGACCGGCTGACCGGCTGACCGGCTGACCGGCTTCCGCTGTGATCTCCCGCCGCCCCACTGTGCGGATATGGAGACCAGCGTCAGAGATTTCGACCTTCGGCGCGCCATTCTTGTGGTGCTGCTGGCGGCTGATCGCGAGTTGAGCTCAAGCGATGTGGTTGATCGGCTCCACGCGGTTCACGGGATCGACCTCGACGGGCGGCAGAAGATGTCACCACGGCGACGCGTGTCGGACACGCTGCGGTCGCTCGAGCGACGCGGCTGGTGCCGGCGTGTGCGCCGTGGTCGATATGTCGCGCTGTCATCGGGAGTGCCATCGCCAATGGCGGCGTCTCGTCGCTGGCGATCGGTCAACTGGTGGAGACCACGTGGTCGAGCGCGGTGGCGTTGAGGCGGATACCGTTCCGGGCAATGACGTTTGCGATTGGTACCCATGAGCTGTCGGCTCCCGTGGTGCTCGCCCCGATGGCGGGTGTGACCAACGCGCCGTTTCGCGAGATGTGCCGCAAGTTCGCGCCCGGCCTCGTCTACGTCAACGAAATGGCGATGGCGACGCCAGTCGTCCACAAGAACGCCAAGACCGAACGGATGATCAGCTTCGGTCCTGGCGAGCAACCACGCAGCCAGCAGCTCTACGGCTCGGATCCCGAGATCATGGGGAAGGCCGTCCACATCCTCTGTGATGCCGGCCGCGTTGACCACATCGACATCAACTTCGGATGCCCGGCCGCCAAGGTCACCCGCCAAGGCGGCGGTGCGGCAGTGCCGGCTCGACCCGAGTTGCTCCGCTCGATTGTTCGCGCGGCGGTGAAAAGCGCCAGTCCGTATGGCATCCCGGTCACCACCAAATTCCGGATGGGCCTCTTCGACGACTGGTTGATGCACGTCCGTACGGGGCAGATCTGTGCTGAGGAAGGCGCTGCCTCGATTGCGTTGCATGCCCGAACGGTGCAGCAGCACTACTCCGGTGAGGCGCGGTGGGAAGCGATTGCCGAGTTGAAGCAGGCGGTCGGCTCGATCCCCGTACTCGGCAACGGCGACATCTGGGAAGCGCACGACGCCGTGCGCATGATGGACGAGACCGGCTGTGACGGCGTGGTCATCGGTCGCGGGTGTCTCGGACGGCCGTGGTTGTTCGGCGACCTCGTCGATGCGATGTCGGGTCGACCGGTGCGCCCGAGTCGAACGCTGGGTGAAGTGTGTGACGTGATGGCCGAACACGCCAAGCTGCTTGCCGCCCACATGGGCGAAGATCACGCCATGCGCGACTTCCGCAAGCATGCCAACTGGTACATGAGCGGCTACCCGGTCGGACCCGAGGTGCGTCGTCGTCTCTCGACGAACAGCTCGCTCGCGGAACTCGACGACATCATCGCCACGCTCGATTCGGCAGCCGAGATCGTCGAAGGTGGCGAGCGCATCAAGCGCGGTCACACCAACGGACCGATCAAGGTCGCCGTCCCTGCAGGCTGGCTCGACGCCAATGCCCGCGAGACGCTCGACACCGACGTCACCGTCCCCGACGACGGCGACGTCATGGCCTTGTCCGGCGGCTGAGGTGTTCGCCCTGTCGTCGCCGCTCGTCCTGGCCTCGGGCTCGCCCCGTCGGCGCAAGCTGCTGTCAGGCGCCGGGCTGCGCTTCGCTGTGCGGCCCGCGAATATCGACGAAACACCGTTGCCTGACGAATCTCCCATGGCATACGTGCGCCGCCTGTCGATCGAGAAAGCTGCGGCAGCCATGGAGTCGCCACTCGCCAGCAGCGCAGACATCGTGCTCGCTGCTGATACCACGGTCGAGGTCAACGGTGAGATCCTCGAGAAGCCGCTCGATGTCGACGATGCCTACCGGATGTTGCGAATGCTGTCGGGCCGCGATCATCTGGTGCACACCGGCGTCACCGTTTCGGTGCCGTTGACTGGCGCACGCCGCTCCAGCTCGATCCTCGTCACCACCAGGGTGACCTTTGCTGACCTCGATGACGGGGCGATCGACTGGTACCTCGAGACGGGTGAGGCCGCCAACGAATGGCAGGACAAGGCCGGCGGATATGGCATTCAGGGTGCAGCAGCGGGCTTCGTCGAACGAGTCGACGGAAGTGTCACCAATGTGATCGGCCTTCCTCTTGCCGAGACGCTGGTGCTGCTGCGCAACGTCGCATCAGCTTGAGCAGCTTGAGCAGCTTGAGCAACTTGATCGGAGAGACTGGTCTGGTCGTCAGCTCAAGCCCGATCGGTTGGCACTCTCACCCCTCGGTTGCCAACCGCCGCGCGACTCCTTAGCATTAGCAGTCGCAGAAGGGGAGTGCCAATCGCACTGTCACCCCGGACGCTCCTGTCAATTCAACATGTGAACGTGCCATTGGAGGCCAACACCATGAACCTGAAGCCGCTGGACGACCGCCTCGTGGTCCGTCCGAACGAGCCCGAGACCCAGACCGCATCCGGTCTCGTCATCCCCGACACCGCCAAGGAAAAGCCGCAGCAGGGCGAAGTGCTCGCTGTCGGTCCGGGCAAGCGCTCCGAGACCACTGGCGATCTGATCGAAGTCGGCATCAGCGTCGGCGACACCGTCCTCTACAGCAAGTACGGCGGCACCGAGGTTTCCTCGGGCGGCGAAGACTTGCTCGTCCTCAACAGCCGCGACGTCCTCGCGATCGTCAGCTGAACAGCTGACTCTGAACGGAACTCTGAAAAGGAAGTAACCACAACATGGCAAAAATTCTGAAATTTGATGACGAGGCGCGCCGCGCACTCGAAGCCGGTGTCAACAAGCTCGCTGACGCCGTCAAGGTCACCATTGGTCCCAAGGGCCGCAACGTCGTGCTCGACAAGAAGTTCGGCGCACCGACCATCACCAACGACGGTGTGTCGATCGCCAAGGAAATTGAGCTCGACGACGTCTTCGAGAACATGGGCGCACAGCTCGTGAAGGAAGTCGCCACGAAGACCGACGACATCGCTGGTGACGGCACCACCACCGCCACCGTCCTCGCCCAGGCCATGATCTCGGCCGGCATGAAGAACGTCGCCGCTGGCGCCAACCCGATGTCGATCAAGAAGGGCATCGAGGCCGCCGTGGCCGCCGCTGTCATCTCGATTGGCGAGCAGTCCAAGGACGTCGACGACAAGAGCGATATCGCTTCGGTCGCCACGATCTCGGCAGCTGACGCAAGCATCGGCCAGGTCATTGCCGACGCCATCGACAAGGTCGGCAAAGACGGCGTCGTCACGGTCGAGGAGTCGAACACGTTCGGCACCGAGCTCGACTTCACCGAAGGCATGCAGTTCGACAAGGGCTACCTGTCGCCGTACTTCGTGACCGACGCTGAGCGCCAGGAAGTCGTCCTCGACGACTGCTACGTGCTCCTCAACAGCGCCAAGATCAGCACGGTCCAGGCCATGCTCCCGACCCTCGAAGCAGTCATGCAGACCGGCAAGCCGCTGGTCATCATCGCTGAGGACATCGACGGCGAAGCGCTGGCCACCCTCGTGGTGAACAAGATCCGTGGCACGTTCAACGCAGCAGCCGTCAAGGCTCCCGGCTTCGGCGACCGCCGCAAGGCGATGCTGCAAGACATGGCAGTCCTCACCGGCGGCCAGGTCATCAGCGAAGAGGTCGGCCTCAAGCTGGAGAACGTCACCCTCGACCTGCTCGGCACCGCCAAGCGCGTCGTGATCACCAAGGACAACACGACCATCGTTGATGGCGGCGGCGAGAAGGACGACATCGACGGTCGCGTCAACCAGATCAAGGCAGAGATCGAGAACACCGACTCTGACTGGGATCGCGAAAAGCTCCAGGAGCGTCTCGCGAAGCTCGCTGGCGGCGTTGCCCTCATCAAGGTCGGCGCAGCCACCGAGGTTGAGCTCAAGGAAAAGAAGCACCGCATCGAAGATGCAGTGTCTTCGGTTCGTGCAGCCATCGAAGAAGGCGTGGTCGCCGGTGGCGGCACCGCCCTCATTCGTGCCCGCACCGCGGTCCAGACGGTTGTCGAGTCGCTGGAAGGCGACGAGCAGACCGGCGCCAAGACCGTCTGGTCGGCACTCGTTGCTCCGGGCCTCAACATCGCGAACAACGCCGGCCTCGAAGGTTCCGTCGTTGTCCGTGAGGTCGAGAACGCCGAAGGTCCGATGGGCATGAACGCCGCAACCGGCGAGATGATGGACCTCATCGCTGCCGGCATCATCGATCCGGCCAAGGTGACCCGTGCGGGTCTGCAGAACGCGGCGTCCATCGCCGCGATGCTGCTGACCACCGAGGTGCTCGTCGCTGACGAGCCCGAAGCTGCTGGCGACCCCATGGGTGGCATGGGCGGCGGCGGCGGCATGGGTGGCATGGGCGGCATGATGTGAGCCCTCTGACACGACGCTGTCGTGTCAGCCCCTGACTTCGTCAGGTTGGAACGACTCCGTCGTTCCGAATCTCAGTCCAGCCCCGGAATCGCATCGAGCGATTCCGGGGCTGGACTCGTTTTCAATGACCGTTGGGGTGTGGCATGGCCGGACGGCTTGCCGGTATCGGCTCGGTACGCTCAGGGCATGCCGGCGATTGAGGGGGCTCAGCGTCCGTTCTGGATGCACCAGATCGTTGAGTACTTGATTGGCCTCGTGCTGATTGCCGCGTCGTTCCAGGCGCCCAAACCGATGGTTCCTGCGGTCATGGGGATGCTCATCATGCTCAACGCGGCCATTGCCAAGGGGCCGGCCAGCGCGTTTCCGCTGGTCGGACGCACCGTGCACCGATGGCTTGACGTGGTCGTCATGCTGCTGCTTGTCGTTGCGCTGTTCCAACCGGCCTTTGACGTCGACAGCACCGGTCGATTGCTGCTGGGTGCCATGACGTTCGTCATGTTCTTCATCTGGCTCAACTCAGACTTCTCTGAGAAGACCGAACGGAAGCAGGACAAGCACCAGCAGAAGACGGAGCGCCGTGAACGTCTGGCACGGCCCGCGAGCGAAGAGATCGGTAAGAAGGCGGGTCGAGCGGTCGGTGGCGGTGTGAACGCTGCCAAACGATTCCGGAAAAAGATGAAGGATCAGCAGTAGTCATGCTTCACGGATCTCGTGCCGCCAGCTCCAGCTCCAGCTCTGGCGAGGATCATTGCGGCTTGGGCCGAGCAGCGCGGGATGCCGTCATCCTGGTCGTTGACTGTTTGGCTGGGTCGATCAGGGTTGCAGAGGAGCACACATCGCGATGACCATGCAGCGGCGACCCGGTGGGGCACAGCACATTCCACGTCCGGCGTCATACACCGAGCACTTCGACACGCCGTGGTCGCTTGACGCCGAGTGGTCCTCCGGCGAGCTCCTCAGCCGTGTGCCTGAACGGTCAGGCCCGATGTTGCCGACGTTCCCCGACGCAAAGCTGTCGGCGGTACTCCTGCTGCTCGCCGACGGCCCGAATGGTGCTGAGGTGCTGCTGACTCGGCGTTCGATGGAGATGAAGAATCACAAGGGCGAGATCAGCTTCCCCGGCGGTCGAGTCGATCCCGGCGAGTCAGCGGTCGACACGGCGCTGCGTGAAGCACACGAGGAGGTCGGTCTCGACCCGGAGTTGCCGACCGTCGTCGGCGAGCTTGAGCACCTGAGCACGATTGTGTCGAAGAGCTACATCGTCCCGGTGGTGGCGCGCCTTGATGTCGGGTTTGACCGTCGCCCGCATCTCGAGCCGCAGACGATGGAGGCCGACCGGGTGATGTGGACACCGATTGCTGAGCTCACTCGCCCCGCGACCTATCGGCTCGAGCGATGGGGGAACTTGCCAATGGATCGGCCGCTGCACTTCTTCGAGCTCGACGACGAGACGGTGTGGGGCGCAACGGCGCGCATGCTGTTCGACCTGCTCACCCTCCCCTGAGATGCAACGTGAGGGGCGCCCCCGATGAGTGGTTTCAGCGATGTGGCAGTCGGGTCGCCATCGCCGCGCCACCGAGGGCGAAGCCGATCGCCACGATGAAGACGAGCGTGAATCCGCCGGTCAGGTCCGCAATCAAGCCACCGAGCTGCGGCGATGTCACCTGGGCGACACCGAAAGCAAATGTGGCCGCGGCGAAACTTGGCCCGAATGCTTCGGCAGTCGTGTTGCGGACGACGTAGCCAATCACCACGGACGGCAGGCCGCCGAACATGAGGCCGACGATGACCGATCCCACCACGACGATGGCGACGACACCGGTCAGAATGCCAACGAGCGCCGAGGCGAAGACACAGAAGCCGACGACCAGCGTGATTCGCTCGCCAATTCGGTCGGCGATAACACCCATGAGAATCCCACCGGCCACAGCGCCGAGTCCGACGAGTGTGAACATGGTCGACGCCAGACTCTCGGTGTACCCCGCGTCGTCTTCGAGGCGCGAGGTCAAGAATGACACAGCGATCAAATAGCAGAACCCATACGCGGTGTAGGCCCCCGTGATTGCCACCCAGCCGGGCATCTGTCGCAGCGATCCGAAACCGGCACCGCCGACTTTCTGGCCGGTTGGGGCGCTCTGCTGATGACGGAGAAACATCAGGATCATCAGGACCGCCAGAACGCCGAGCGCGAAATCGATGCGGTACACGTCGCGCCATGCCTCGTCTCCAGACCGCTCGCGAACAATGCGTGCGAGCTGGCCGGTGATGACAATTCCGATTCCAACCCCGCCGCCCACGGCCCCGACCGCCAAGCCGCGGCGGTTCTCGCCCACGGCCCGGGCGGCGATGGCCGGTGATGGCACCCAGATCAACGCGCCGCCGAAGCCCATCGAGAACAGCGCAATGCCGAGGACCGCCGCATTGGGTGCCACTGCGGCGCCAGCGAGGCCGGCCAACGAGAAGACAAAGCCGCTCCGCATGACGGTCAAGAGCTTGTAACGCGTCGTGAGCGACGCGACCACGAACGTGCCAACGAGGTAGGCCAGCACGTTGGTCGTGCCCAGGAGACCGGCGACCGTGTTCGAGTGATCGAGATCATCGCGGATCGCGGGGAGGAGCACGCTGTAGGTGAACCGGCCAAAGGCCTGCGCGACGATGGCCCCGACCCCGACGAGGATGACGGTTGTCCATCCGCTGGCTGTTCGCACCGTGTGATCGTGACGAAGTATGGGGCTCGACGGCGAGTCAGACGATTTCGGTGACGCGGTCCCACATGGCGGTGACGTGTGCCGCTTCGGTGGCTCGTGCCCCGATGGAGATCCTCATCACCGACCGCCCGTCGAGCACGGTGCGGGTGAAGAGACCGATGCCTGCTGCGTTCGCCGCCTCGATGAGGGCGTCGGTCGCTGCGTTTGCTTGGTCGACGGAATCGGCGCGACGCGAGATGCACAGCAGGTTGAGAGGATGCGGAGCAACGATGTCGAACCGACGATCGGCAGCCACGCGTTCGGCGAGCTGTTGGGTCAGCTCGACATGTTCGCGAATCATCGCCTGCACGGGGACAACGCCGTCGGTCCGCAGCGAGAACCAAAGTTTGAGGGCGCGGAATCGCCGACCGAGGGGGATGCCCCAGTCGCGGTAGTCGATGGCGGCACCCGACTGTGCTGCCTCGGATGCGAGGTACGGGGGCAGGACGCTGAGCGCGCCGATCAGGGCGGCGCGGTCTGCAACCCAGAACAGATTGCAGTCGAAGTTGATCCCCATCCACTTGTGCGGATTCGTCGTGTACGAATCGGCCTGATCGAGGCCGTCATTCACCCAGCGGTGCTCAGGTGCCAGCGCGGCGATGCCTGACATTGCCGCATCAACGTGGACCCAGATGCCGTGGTTGCGTGCGACGGCGGCGATTGCAGGTGTCGGATCGAACGCCAGTGATGAGGTCGTGCCGTGGGAGGTGACCACGAAGAATGGCGTGAGGCCCGCCGCAAGGTCAGCAGTGACCAGCTCAGCGAACGCATCAGGTCGCATGGCGAAGTGCTCGTCGTGCGGAACAATGCGCATGTTGTCGGTGCCGATGCCGGCGATCCGGAAGCCCTTCTCGATACTCGAATGGGACTGACTGGTGGTGTAGCCGACGAGCTTGGTCGTGTCGCCCGAGGCGTTGATGTCACCGCCCGTGGCCCGCCAGCGGGCAGCGAGCATCGCGGTGAGCGTCGACTCACTGGCTGTGCCCTGGATGACGCCACCACCCGTCTCGCTCGTCGAGCGGAAACGCTCGGGCAGGCCCAAGAGTTCGTGCATCCAGTCGAGCATCAGCGTCTCGAGTTCGGTCGCGGCAGGCGATGTCACCCAGGCCATTGCATTGATGCCGAGCCCGGCAGACATCAGTTCGCCGAGGATTGACGGATACGTGATATTCGACGGGAACCAGGCGAAGAAATCGGGGTGCTGCCACTGAGTCAGCCCAGGGACGATCACCTCCTCGAGATCGGCGATCACATCGGCAAACGGTTGCGGAGCGCCAGGTGGATGCTCCGCGAGTTGGCGCCGGATGTCACCGGGCTTGATGTCGGGAAACACCGGTCGACTTCCGGCGTCGTCGACGTAGTCGGCGATCCAATCGATCATCGCGTGTCCGTGCTCGCGAAACTCGTCCGGCGTCATGGCAGCAGGGTAGAGCCGTCGCGCCGTACCTGGCGGCACGGAACTGAGCAGTTATGGCTGCTGAGCCCGGCGGTTCTTGATCACGCCGCGAGCGACGTTGCCGAAGACGACGGCGAGACCGCCGAAGATTGCGACGAGGATCAATGTCTGACGCCAGCCACCGCGACTCTCGCTGCCGCAGCCGGGACGTTCGAGCACGCCGATGCAGGAAGTGAGGTCGCGTTCTTCCGGAAAGAAGTCGTTGGTGGTGATCGGCGGTCGCGGCTCAACCGGTGGAGAAGTGGCGACGGCGTTGCTCGGTGACAAGCCGATTGCTGATGCGGGCGTACTCAGGCTGAGCGCGGACAAGAAGATCGCCGCGCTGGCGAGCAGCGCGGCGAACAGCAGTGCCGTCGGGCGCACGGTAGACGTTTGCCTGAACTTCTCGTCAACGCCTGGTCGGCGGCTGTGGCCGACTCCTCTACGATTCACGGTCTTGAGTCAACCGCAGCAAACCCCTCATGACACCAGCACCCAATCTGACAGCCACGACGCCGGCGACGCCGGCTCGAAGCGGGCCACTGTGCTCGTTGTTGACTTCGGTGCTCAATACGCCCAGTTGATTGCGCGGCGCGTCCGTGAGTTGAACGTGTTCTCCGAGATCGTCGGCCACCGGCTCAGTGCCGCTGAGATGGCGGCCAAGCATCCCGCCGCCATCATCTTGTCCGGTGGCCCCAAGAGCGTGCATGTCGACGGTGCGCCGTCGCTCGACCCCGCTGTGTACGACTTGGGCATCCCGATCTTGGGCATCTGCTACGGCGCCCAACTGATCGCCCAGCAGCTCGGCGGCACGGTCGGCCGAGGAATGAAGGGCGAGTACGGGCGTACCGAGCTCACTCGAAACGGAGCGTCGCTGATCCTTCCGGATGAGGCGCCTGGCGAGCATGAGTGTTGGATGAGTCACTTCGATGGCGTCACCGAGGCGCCCGCGGGATTCACGGTCACCGCGTCATCGCCCGGAGCGCCGGTCGCCGTGCTGGAGAACGACGATCGCAAGATCTATGGAGTGCAGTTTCACCCAGAGGTGAAGCACAGCCCGTTCGGCATGGGGGCGATGGCCCGGTTCCTCCATGAGCGTGCCGGCATTGCAAACGACTGGAAGATGGCATCGGTCATCGACGAACAAGTCGCGCTGATCCGCGAACGGGTGGGCGGCGCCCGAGTCATTTGCGGGCTGTCAGGCGGGGTCGACTCGTCCGTCGCCGCTGCGTTGGTGCACAAGGCCATCGGCAGCCAGCTCACGTGTATCTATGTCGACACTGGGCTCATGCGCAAGAACGAGAGCGAGCAGGTTGTCGAGACCTTCCGCCGCCACCTCGGCATCGAGCTGATCCATGCCGACGAAGGCGCGTCGTTCTTCGAGGCGCTCGCCGGACTGACCGAGCCCGAATCCAAGCGCAAGGCGATTGGCGAACGCTTCATCCGGGTGTTCGAGAAGCACACCGGGGGCTTGACCGAGGCCAAGTTCCTGGTCCAGGGCACGCTGTATCCCGACCTGATCGAGTCGGGCGGTGCCGATGGCACTGCGGCAGTGATCAAGAGCCACCACAACGTCGGCGGACTGCCCGACGATATGGAGCTCGAATTGATCGAGCCGCTGCGCGATCTGTTCAAGGACGAGGTGCGCGCACTGGGCACCGAGTTGGGGCTGCCTGACGAAATGGTCTGGCGCCAACCGTTCCCCGGTCCGGGGCTCGGCGTCCGAATCATCGGTGAAGTGACGCCCGAACGCGTTGCCCTGCTGCAAGAGGCCGACGCCATCGTGCGTGAGGAGTTGAAGAACGCTGGTCTTGAACGGGAGATCTGGCAGAGCTACGCAGCGCTGCTTGCCGACGTTCGCTCGGTTGGGGTGATGGGCGACGAGCGCACCTATGGCCATCCGATCATCATCCGGGCAGTCACGAGCGACGACGCAATGACTGCCGATTGGGCCCGGATTCCGTATGAGACGCTCGAAGTCATGAGCCAACGGATCATCAACGAGGTCGCGGGCGTCAACCGCGTCGCCTACGACATCACCTCGAAGCCTCCAGGCACCATCGAGTGGGAATGAGCGGCTGCGCCGAGCGCTGAGACCCGGTGTCGATGAGTGCCCGGTGGGGTGACAGACCGCACTTCATGAACTTTCGTTGGAATTTCGCAACATGATCGTCATATTCGGTAGCATCGCTCCGGTGATGACCAAGCTCTTGCGCATTGTCCCGGTCGTCCTCGCGTCCGCGCTGATGGTTCCGGCGTTCACGCCGACTGTCGCCAACGCGAACCCGGTCGATCAACAGCGCCAGCGGGTCGAAGACATCGTCGACGAACTCGAACGGCTCGAAGAGGATGCCCGCCGCATCGGTGAGGAATACGTCCTTGCGGTTGATGCTCAGACTCTGCTCGACGAGGAAATTGTCGAAGCCGAGGCACGTGTCGCTGCCAAAGAGGCCGAGATCAATGATCTGCGCGGGGACCTGGGCGAAATGGCTATCCGTTCCTTCGTTGGAGCGGGGGACACGCCACTCGGTCCGCTCTTTGAAGACACCGACAACTTGAACGCCGTCATGCAGCGCGATGAACTGGCTCGTGTCGCACTCAGCGCCGGCACCGTCACGACCGACGATCTCAACGCCATCGTCAAGGATCTCGAAGTCGAGCGTGCCGAGCTTGGCCGCAAACGCACCGAGGCCGAACAGCTCGCGAAGAGCCTCGTCGATGCACAGGAGCGCACTGAGCGGCTGACTGGCGAGTACACCGCGGCACGTGCCGACGCTGAAGCCAAGCTCGGTGAGTTGGTGGCCGAAGAAGAGGCTCGTCGTGCTCGCGAAGCAGCGGCTCGGGTCAAAGCCGAGTACGAAGCGCAGCAGCGCGCAAGCGCCGCAGCGAACACCACCACCAGCAGCGGAGGCTCCACCTCCACCTCGGGTGGCACATCGACCTCGGGCGGGACGTCCACCTCGGGTGGCACATCCACCTCGGACTCGGGCGGAGGATCGTCCGCGCCAGCACCGAGTAGTCCGCCACCAGCGGTGTCATCTCGCTCCGGCACGGCTGTCAACGCCGCTCTGAGCCAGCAGGGTGTGCCCTATCGGTACGCAACCTCGAACCCTGGCGTGTCGTTCGACTGCTCGGGTCTCACGAAGTACGCCTGGGCACAAGCTGGCGTCTACCTCCCGCACCAGAGCCGAGCGCAGTACGCCTCCATCCCACATGTCGCCAAGGGCGCTGCGCAACCGGGTGACCTCATCTTCTTCTACAGCCCGATCAGCCATGTCAGCGTCTACCTCGGCGGTGGACAGCACGTGCACGCGCCGAACACCGGCAGCGTCGTCAAGGTCGGCTCCGTCAACTGGGGCAAGGTCTCCGGCGTCGGCCGACCCGGCTGAGGGCCTCAGCTTCTTCGTCGGATCAGGGGCCTGCGCCTGACGGGCACTACCGTCTCGTCCCGTGAGTGACATCGTGGGGATTGACATACCGAAGGTCACGACGTGGCTCTCCAATCATGTGGAAGGTGCGGTCGCGCCCTTTCAGTTCGACATCATCGCCGGTGGTCGATCGAACCTGACGTTCACCGTCACCGACGCCAGCGGTCACAAATTTGTTCTCCGTCGTCCGCCAACGGGTTCGGTGCTCGCCACGGCCCACGACATGGAGCGAGAGCATCGCATCATCTCGGCGGTTGGTCTCACCGGGGTCCCAGTGCCGGAGACGTTGGCCGTCTGTCGTGACATCGAGGTGAACGATGCGCCCTTCTATGTGATGGCGTACGTCGACGGGGTCGTGCTTGATTCGCCTGAGCGCGCGGAGCCTATGTCGCCTGAGCTCCGCCGGGCTGCCGGGGAACATCTGATTGACGTCCTTGCGGACCTCCACGAGGTTGACATCGACAGCATCGGCCTGGGTGACCTCGCTCGCCGTGAGGGATACATCGAGCGTCAGGTCAAGCGTTGGACCACACAGTGGGAGAAGTCCAAGACGCGCGAGCTGCCGGCCATCGACGAGGTCGCGCAACGGCTCGCACGCAACCTGCCGGAACAGGTGGGTGTCTCGATCGCCCACGGCGACTATCGCTTCGGCAACCTGCTCGTGAATACTGGGACGGGGCGCATCGCTGCGGTGCTCGACTGGGAACTGTGCACGCTTGGGGACCCGCTGGCCGACGTCGGCTACGTGGGGGTGTATTGGTCTGACCCAGGCGAAGAACAACTCCGTGCCAACGACCCGACGGGAATCGACGGCTTCCCCACGTATGACGAGCTGGTCGAACGGTATGCCAACCGCACCGGCCGCGACATGAGCAACATCGGGTACTACCGCGCCTTCGGAGCGTGGCGCCTCGCCGTGATCTCCGAGGGGGTTTACGCCCGTTATCTGCATGGCGCAATGGGTGACCAAGAAATCGATCAAGAGACGCTCGCCTCGTTTAAAGAGGGTACCGAACGTCTCGCCGAAGACGCTCTCGAGCGCCTCAGCTGAAAGCAGACATCATGACCACGACGGACAACCCGACCAGGCCCGACGGTGCCGTCCCCATCCGTACCGGTGTGCTTGCCGGCTGGACGCTGGGTGAGTTTTCTGCCGCCGACATCACCTTTCCGACGTATCGGCGTGGCGTTGGCCCTGCGGTCATCGTGATCCACGAGATTCCGGGGATTACCCCGCTCGTCGCGAAGTTTGCCAACGAGGTTGTCGGCCGCGGCTTCACGGTGGTGATGCCGTCGTTGGTCGGTACGCCCGGTCAGGGGCCATCGCAGCTCTACCTCGCACAATCAATGCTCAAGATCTGCATCGCCAACGAATTCACCACGATGGCCATGAAGAAGACCTCGCCGGTCATTGCCTGGTTGCGCGCTCTGGCTCGCAACGTGCACGCCGACGTGGGCGGGCCGGGTGTCGGTGCGGTTGGCATGTGTTTCTCGGGTGGCTTTGCACTCGGCATGATGGTCGACGACCTGATGGTGGCGCCGGTCCTCGCCCAACCGTCGATGCCCTTCCCCATCGGCAAGGAGCGCGGGGCCGACCTCAACCTGTCACCTGACGACGAGGCAGCCGTCATCGAGCGCGCCCAGCATGGTTGCCAAGTGCTCGGCCTGCGCTTCACCGATGACAAGCTGGTCGGCGATCGTTTCTCGACGCTGCGCGAGAAGCTCGGCGACGCGTTCATCGCCATCGAGTTGCCCAGCGAGAAGAAGCAGGACCACTCGACGCTGACCGAACAGCGTGACGACACCAGTGTGGAGCGCGTCCTCGACTTTTTTGCCGAGAAACTGCTCTGACTCAGGTCGCCGTGGCGATCTCCTTGGCCGCCTTGTAGTTGGCCTTGCCGTTGGGGGCGCGGGGGACGTGGTCGACGAAGATCACAGACTTCGGGGCCTTGAACCCGGCGAGTTCGGCCTTGACCGAGGTGATGATGGTGCTTGCTTCGACCGAGGCGCCGTCGACCAGCGAAGCGACGGCAGTGACCGCATTGCCGAACTTCTCGTCGGGTACGCCGACCACGAGACAATCGAGGACGCCGTCGACTCGTTTGACCGCTTCTTCGACTTCTTCGGGGAACACCTTCTCGCCACCGGTGTTGATGACCTGACTGCCGCGGCCGAGCAGGATGAGGGTGCCGTCTTCTTCGACCGTGGCGAAGTCGCCGGGGAAGGAGTAGCGCTCACCGTTGATAACGCGGAACGTGCGTGCTGACTTCGTCTCGTCCTTGAAGTAGCCAAGCGGCACGTTGCCGCCAGCGGCAACCATGCCGACCTCGCCCGACCCCGGCACGACCTCCTCGTCGTGTTCGTTGAAAACCTTGGCGAGCGGACCCTTGGTGAATCGTGCCGTCTCGGCTTGCATGCCCTTGGCCATTATCTGTGTGCCCATCGACCCTTCGGTTGAACCCATCGCGTCGATCAACACGACCTGTTCGATCCGATCGATGAGGTCGTTCTTGACCTCGGTGGTCCACATGACACCGGACGAGTTCATCATCTTGATCGAGGACATGTCGTACTTCGAACCGTCAGGCTTGCCTTCGTCGAGTGCGCGGACGAGCGGCTTGGCGAAGCTGTCGCCGACGATCGTCAGCCCATTCACTCCGTGGCGCTCGACTGTTTCGAGCACCTCGTGAGCTTTGAGGCTGCGTGCGGTGAGGTTGACGATGTGTGCGCCCCCGAGCATCGGGATGAACCAGCCAAGCCAGCATCCGGTACCGTGCATCACTGGGGCGCAGGGGACCGATGTGTACTGGCCCCCCGCGTCGGTGAGTTGTTTGACCATCGGTGCCATCTGCTCGGCCGACTCCGGCAACTCCATTCCGAGCAGCGGATAGCCCGACCCGGCGAGAGCGGCAGTCGAGCCGCCAACGGCGTACATCACGCCCTTGGGCATGCCGGTGGTGCCGCCCGTGTAGAGCATGTACATGTCGTCCTCGCGTCGCTCGATCCGCTCCATCGGCTCGTGAGCGGCGATGACGTCCTCATAGGCCTGGGCCCCAGGGACATCGACCCATTCCTCGCCGTCGAGGAGGTCGTCGACGACAATCAGCAGCTTGAGATTCGGGAGGCGGTCGACAACTCGAGCGACCCGGTCGGCAAGCGAGGCGTGGAAGACGATCGCCTCGGAGTCGGAGTTGTCGAGGAGGTACCAGAGCTCTTCGTCGAGGTACCGATAGTTGACGTTGATAGCGACGCCGCGCATCTTGAAGACGCCGTAGTGAGCCTCCATGTACTCGTTGCCGTTGTACATGAACAGCGCGACCTTCGAGTCTGGGCCGAGCCCGGCGGCGGTGAAGGCCTGTGCCATCCGAGCGCCACGGTTGTCGTACTCGGCCCATGTACGGGTGGTGTCGCCCGTGGTGACAGCTGGTGCGTCAGGAATGACGTCGGCGATTGATTCCCAAACGGTGGCGAAGTGCATCTCCATCTGCCAGACAGTAGGCAACCGGACTGTGCCAGCCGTCACTGGCCAGCGAGCCCAGCGTTTGTGTCGGGATTTTTGCGGACCAGTCCGCAAAAATCCCGACACAAACAAGGAAATGCGGGAGCGGTGAAAGGAAATGCGGGAGCGGTGGAAGGTCAGCCGGGCTCGGCTTCGTGGCCGGGCTGCATGGCAAAGAGGCCGCGGTAGGCGTGATCGCCGGTGACCGCGCCGGTGATCACCTTGTTGACTTCGCCGCAGATTGGCAGGTCGACGCCGTACTGCTCGCCGAGTTGCATCACACTGCTGACCGTCTTCACGCCCTCAGCGACCATGTTCATCTCGTCGAGAATGTCCTGCAGTGGCCGACCCTTGCCGAGTTGTTCGCCGACGTAGCGATTGCGACTCTGTTTCGACACGCAGGTGGCGACGAGGTCACCGAGGCCAGCAAGACCGGAGAATGTCGCCGCTTCACCACCCATTGCCTCGCCGAGCCGCGAAAGTTCGGCGAGCCCGCGAGCAATCACGGCGGAGCGAGTGTTGTCTCCGACGCTGAGCCCTTCGGCCATGCCAGCAGCGATGGCGATGACGTTCTTGAGCGCACCGCCCATCTCGACGCCGACGACATCATGATTGATGTACACGCGAAACAATCCGCTCTGGAAGATGGCCTGCAGGGCTGCAGCGACTTCAAGGTCGTGCGTTGCAACAACGCTCGCCGCGGCCTGGCCGGCCATGATCTCTTTCGCGAGGTTCGGTCCTGACAGTGCAGCGACCGGGCGACCGGGCAGCACGTCTTTGATCACCTCGGTCATGCGGAGCATCGATTCGGCCTCAAGACCCTTCGTGAGGCTGATGATCGGGATCCACGGATGCACGAACGGCTTGGCTGCCTCCAGCGTCGCCCGGAACGCATGTGATGGGACGCCGACAACGAGGACATGCGCGCCCGCCACCGCTTCTTCGAGATCAGCAGTGCCGTGCAGGTTCTCGGGCAGGTCGTAGTCGGCGAGGTACTTCGAGTTCTTGTGCTGGTCGCGAATCTCGGCCATCTGGGCTTCGTCACGACCCCACACCGTTGCGTCGTTCTTGCCCGCAACGAGTGACGCAACTGTGGTTCCCCACGAACCGGCGCCCAGCACGGTGACCTTCATCGTTCCCTTTGGCATTTGCCTGCGCAGCATGGCGTTCCCCTCGTATCCCGTCTTGCCCACCGCCTAATGTCGGCATCGCTGAGAACCTTAGGTCACAGCATCGCCGACATCTCTCTGGGGGACACCATGTACGCAGGCACCTATGTCACGAAGCATCCGGATCGTCCGGCGTTCATCATGGCGTCGAACGGTGCGTCGGTCAGCCACCGTGAACTCGACGAGCGGTGTAATCGGTTGGCGCACCTTCTCACAGCGCACGGATTGGGACCGGGCGATCACTATTCGGTGTTCATGGAGAACAATGACCGGCACATCGAAGCGAGCGGAGCAGGGGAGCGCTCGGGGCTGTATTACACGTGCATCAACTCCTACCTCACCGCGGATGAAATGGCCTACATCGTCAACAACAGCGAATCGCAGGTGCTGATCACCTCGGCAGCCAAACTCGACGTTGTCCTCGAGGCACTTCCGACGTTCGAGCAGGTGTCACTTGTCTTGGTCGTCGGTGATCCTGATCTGTCCGGTGTCGACGACAATCGCGTTCGGAGCTACACCGAGGCCCTGGCATCGCAGCCGTCGACACCGATCGAGAACGAGCTGCTCGGTACCTCGATGCTGTACTCCTCGGGCACCACCGGTCAGCCGAAGGGAATCATCCGCCCACTGCCGGAACAATCACCGGCCAAGGGACTGCCGCTGTTCGACTTTCTTTCGAACCTCTGGCAGTACCGCGACGACATGATCTATCTCTCGCCCGCACCGCTGTATCACTCGGCGCCGCAGGCTGCGGTCAATCTCGCGATTCGGCGCGGCGGCACAGTGATCGTCATGGAACGCTTCGATCCGCTCGAGTACCTCACGTTGATCGAGCAGTACAACGTGACGCACACCCAACTGGTGCCGACGATGTTCAGCCGAATGCTCAAACTGCCAATCGAAGAGCGCGAGCAGTTCGATCTTTCCTCACTTGAAATCGCGATTCATGCGGCTGCGCCTTGCCCAGTCCAGGTCAAGGAGCAGATGATCGAGTGGTGGGGCCCGATCATCCATGAGTACTACGGCGCGACCGAGGGGCTCGGGTTTGCGGCGTGCAACAGTGAGGAGTGGCTGGCGCACAAGGGAACGGTCGGCAAGATCGTGTTGGGTGAGGTGTTCGTCGCCGACGACGACATGAACGAGCTGCCGCTTGGCCAGCCGGGCACGCTGTGGTTCAAGTCGGGTAGCGAGTTTGAGTATCACAACGATGCCGCCAAGACTGTCGAGTCGACGTCAGCTGACGGCTCGATGACAACGGTCAATGATGTTGGCTACGTCGATGAGGACGGCTTCCTGTACCTCACCGACCGCAAGACGTTCATGATCATCTCGGGCGGCGTGAACATTTATCCGCAGGAAACCGAGAACCTGTTGATCACCCATCCCAAGGTTGCCGATGCGGCGGTCTTCGGCGTGCCGAATGTCGATCTCGGCGAAGAGGTCAAAGCCGTGGTGCAGCTGATGCCCGGCGTGGAGGGTGACGACGACCTGGTCCGCGAGCTCACCGAGTTCTGTGGCGCGCACCTCTCGCGTCAGAAGGTGCCGCGCTCGATCGACTTCGATCCAGAACTACCGCGGCTGCCCACCGGCAAGCTCTACAAGCGTGTGTTGCGCGACCGGTACTGGGGCGAAGGCGACAACAAGATCGTCTGAGCGTCGCGCAGCGACTTGCGCGCGTGGCTACTTGAGGACGTCTTTGGAAATGATCGTCTTCATGATTTCGCTCGTGCCGCCGTAGATCGTCGTCACTCGGGCGTCGGCGTAGGCCGGGCCGATGGGGTATTCGGTCATGAAGCCGTAGCCGCCGAACAGTTGGAGGCAACGGTCGGTGACGCGGTTTTGGAGCTCGGTACCGTGCAGCTTGGCCATTGCTGCGGTGGCCGGGCTGAGCGTGCCCTCGTTCAGCTTCAGGATGCACTGCTCCATGAACGGCTCGGCGACAGCGATCTCGGTCGCGACTTCGGCGAGCACGAACTTGGTGTTCTGAAACGACGCAATGGGTTGGCCGAATGCAGTGCGTTCCTTCACGTACTCGACGGTCCACTCGAGCGCGGACCGTGCCGCGGCGACTCCGAAGAGACCGATCGATAGACGCTCCTGGGCGAGGTTGAACGCGAGGTACTCCATCGCGTTGCCTTCCTCGCCGAGCACGTTGGCCGCTGGGACTCGAACGTCGGCGAAGAACAACTCAGCGGTGTCCGCGGACTTTTGGCCGATCTTGTCCAGATTGCGGCCTCGCTCGAAGCCCTCCATCCCGCGCTCGACGACGAGGAGCGTCATACCGTTGCGTCCCGCTTCGGCGTCGGTCATGCAGACCACCACCACCAGGTCGGAGTTGATGCCGTTGGTGATGAATGTCTTCGCTCCGTTGAGCACGAACTCGTCGCCGTCGCGTACGGCAGTGGTCTTGATGCCCGCGAGGTCCGAGCCGGTGCCAGGTTCGGTCATGGCAACGGCGGTGATCAGTTCGCCGGAGGCGATGCCGGGGAGCCAGCGCGCGGCCTGTTCCTCGTTGCAGTACTCGATGAAGTACGGGGTGACGATGTCGTTGTGCAGGGTCAGGCCAAGGCCAGCGCCGTTGATGCCACGGCGGGCCAGTTCGTCGGCGATGATCGCATTGAACCGGAAGTCCGTCGTTCCGCCACCGCCGTGCTCCTCTGCAACTGACATGCCCACGAATCCGTGCTTGCCGGCCTCGACATACAACTCACGGTCCATGATCCCAGCGGCTTCCCAGTCCGGGTACTTGGGGACGATCTCAGCGTCAACGAATGCCCGGAAGCTTTCCCGGAACAGCTCGTGGGTTTCGTCATAGATCGAGTTCATGAGCTGAGTCTCACCCAAACCAAGTCACTCGCTCAACTCGCAGGACATCGGCCACTTCGATCAGATTCGAGGTCAGGCGAACTCGACCGATTCAGACAGTGAGTTCGCGAACTCTGGCGAGGAGTACTTCGAGAGCGGGCCGGTTGAGGCCGCCTTCGGGGATGATCACGTCGGCGTACCGCTTGCTTGGTTCGATGAATCGCTCGTGAGCGGGCCGGACCGTTTCGAGGTACTGGTCGATGACGCTCTGTGCGGTACGGCCGCGATCGGCGACGTCGCGAGTGAGGCGCCGAATGAAGCGGATGTCGGGCGCGGTATCAACGAAGATCTTGAGGTCGAATCGCTCGCGCAATGCCCGGTCCCAGAGGACGAGGATCCCGTCGACCACGATGATTTTCTTGGGGTGAACGGTGCGGGTATGACCGCTGCGGTTGTGCTCGGCGTAGTCGTAGATCGGCACTTCGACGGACGCGCCGTTGGCGAGCGCAGCCATGTGGTCGTTGAGGAGCGGCCAGTCGAATGCGTCGGGATGGTCGTAGTTCGCGGCGCTGCGTGTCTCGAGCGGCTCGTGACTCCGGTCGAGGTAGTACGAGTCGAGTTCGATTCGTGACAGGTGTTCTTCGCCGGTCAGATCGACGAGACGCTCCGAGATTGTGGTCTTTCCTGAACTGCTTCCCCCTGCAACACCGATGAGAAACGGTCGATCGACGGCGGTGCTCTCGGCGGATGGCGATGAAGAATCTGACACGAAGCTTGAACATATCTCGGGGGGTGCTTGTAATTTGCGCCGTCGACCAGGCATTCTTTGGAGTGATGCTCAGCGAACGACATGCCGCCATGCTCGATTTCGAACGATCCTGGTGGAGTAACGAAGAGCCGCGCGACCAAGTGGTCCGGGCGCGCTTTCAGTGTTCGCCGGAGAACTATCAGGCCGAACTGGCCGCCGTGCTCGACGACCCCGCCGCAATGGAGCATGACCCGCTGGTCGTGCGCCGTCTCAAGCGACTGCGTCTCCGAGCACGTCAAGCGCGGATCGACGGCATCGCATCCGCAGGTTCCGGAGAGGGCGCCCACGCATGAGCAACGAAGAAGGCATCGCCGGGAGCGGTGTCGGGGCAACCCGACGTTCTCCCCGTCAAGGAGTCGGTGGCTCGCCCGTCGGTTCCACACTCAGCATCGTGCTTGCCGTCGTGGCGGTCATTGCGGGATTTTTGATCCTGCGCGATCTCACTGCTGACGATTCCTCGTCGGCTGGTGGATCGAGCGACCCGGTCGTCACCGATGTCCAGCCGACCACCACGTTCGATTCCGGAGTCACCACCACGATCGCGGTGGCCACGACGACCACGGTGCCGCTCGTGACCGAAGGAGCCACCGTCGTGGTGGCCAACGCCAATACGGTCGGCGGATCGGCCGGTCGAATGTCCGAGTCGCTCGCTGATGTTGGGTACAACATGGGCTCGCCGGTCAATGGGACGGTGACCCTTGATGACAGCATCGTCTACTACGACCCGACGAACACCGCTGCCCTGGGCGTAGCTGAGTCTGTCGCTCGCTCGCTCGGTGGCGTCGCCGTTGACGTCGTGCCGACACCGCCACCGGTCGAAAACGGCTCTCTCGATGGTGCCGGGGTGCTGCTGATGTTGGGCAACAACGAAGCCGACAAGACGCTTGAGAGTCTGGCGCAACAGGCTGCGGCGGAGACAACTCCAGATCTCGGTACGTCACCGCCGGTTGCCGGTGGCGACGTGGTGGCTCCCACTGAGCCTGCCGCCGACGAGTAGACCACGGAGAGCTGAGTCGTCGCGTCAGCCTGATAACGCTCGCCCGAGTACCTGCTCGGCGGCACGCTGAATGCATTGCTTGGGTTCGGTCAACGCCAGTTCCGCGCCGAACAACTCGGTGAGCGACACGACGTCGATTCGGTTGCGGTGATGTTCGACGGTTCGATCGTCCGCATCGCCGACGATCGCGACGATTGGCGTGTCGTGTTCGAGTGCCAGTTCCGTCATGCCACCGACCACTTTGCCATCGAAGCTGGACTCGTCGAGTCGGCCTTCGCCCGTGATGATGAGATCGACGTCGAGGTGGTCATAGACGTCGAGTTCATCGGCGACGAGTTCGAACCCGGCGACGAGCCGCCCGCCCAGTGCGGCCAACGCTCCGCCGAGGCCGCCTGCGGCTCCGCCGCCCTCGATGGTGGTGACATCGACCGAGAAGTCGCTGGCGAACATTTGCACCAACCGCTCGAGGCGGCCCGTGAGCATCTTCACTTGGGCCGGCGAGGCGCCCTTCTGTGGGCCGAAGACGGCCGCCGCATCGGTGAACACGGTGTTGACGTCGCAGGCCACCAGTAACTCGACCTGCTTGAGGCGTGACACGGCGTTGATGGCGCGAATCGCTCCGAATCCGCCATCGGTTGAGGCCGAACCTCCGAGGCCGACGATGATGCGCCGAGCGCCGAGATCGAGCGCCTGATCGATCAGCTCACCAGTGCCCGTCGTTGTCGCATCAAGTGGATCGTTACCGTCGCGACCGCCAGCGAGAACAAGGCCGCTCGCCCGGGCCATCTCGATCACGGCAGTGTCGCGATGCAGCCGCCAGCCGGCCTCGATCGGGTCACCGAGCGGGCCTGTCACGGTCGAGGTGCGATTCGGTCCGCCGAGCACGTCGAGGAGTCCATCGCCGCCATCGGCGAGCGGAATCTCGACGCAATCGATGTCGCGCTCCCAGCACGCGTGCCCGATGGTGCGAGCAACCTCGTGCGCGGTGGCCGTTCCCTTGAACTTGTCGGGTGCCGCCAAGACTCGCATAGGGCGCACCTTAAGTGACCGGACGACGACGATCCTCGTGTCGGTCAATGAGGTGTGTGGGGCGGAAGTGCAGTCCTGCCTTAGGACCCGTCGCGAATGTTGATCGGTGCGCCGGGCGTGTAGTTGATGTTGCTGAACGTTGCGGTACATCCCGGACCGGTGGGCGATTGCGTTGAGAACCCGATGGAGGTGGCGCGGTGCGGTGTGCGGAGTGCGAAGAATCGGAGCAGGTGCCAGCGGTGTCCCGTGCTCGACCAGTGAAAGGCGACGACGTCGCGGTACACCGACACGCGGGCCCAGACGACATTGCCCTCGATGATTGGTCCGTTGGCATCGTCGGACACGCCGCGCGTCACGACCGAGACCATCGTGTTGTCGCCGAGCGGTGAACGCTCGAAGCAGAGCTTTGCGTAGTCCTCGTCGCCCTGGTGGACAAACAGCACGCCAGCATCGAATGTTGCTCCAAAGTCGACGGTGACCTTTGCCGAGACTTGGCAATCCTCAGAGACGGTGAAACGAAGGACGGGCGCTGTTGCCAGACGCGTCGTCGCGTCAGGGTCGTTGAACCAGTCGGTCTCCGGTCCCGCAGGCAAGGTGACGTGGTCGTCGGTGATGGTGGCGTTGCCCGGCTGGCCGAGCCAAGTCAGCTCAGGGAGTATCGGAGGGTGCGGCGACATACGCCGAACGTAGTGCGGCAAGCCCCGGAGGCTCGCCGCTCGGCGGACTCAGCCGCCAGCGACGGCGGGGATAATGGACACGGTCCATCCATCGTCGACCTTGGTGTCGAGGCCGTAGAGGTACCGCACGTCGTCATCGTCGACGAAGATGTTGACGAACTTGCGGAGCGCGCCGTCATCATCGAGGAGCCGTTCGCCCATTCCCGGGTGCTTGGCTTCGAGCGCGGCGATCACGTTCGACAGCGAGCCAGCGTCGAGCTCGACCAGCTTCTCACCCCCGGTGAGGGGACGCATGGTGGTGGGGATTCGGACGTTCACTGCCATAGAGCAACGATATCGGGAATCCCTACTGATCTGGTCGGGATTGCAGGTCGGTCCGGCGTGGTTCGATCACGGCAAAGAACGTCGCGATCGTGATGATGCCCAGTGACGCCGCGCCGAGAAACGCCAGGAGCACGTTCTGCTCGAGGACGGGGATCCAGATCACTGGCCCGACGCCGTGTCCAAAGAACCTGAACGCGAGGATGAACGACAGCGCTCCACCGCGGTTGTCGGGCACGATGGTGGACGCGAGTGCCTGGAACACGACGGCCACGAATCCGATGAGGGCCCCAGAGACCGCAGACAAGACCGCAAGGCTCGTTGGGGTGTCGGCAAAGCCAAGCAGCCCGGCGATCACTGTGGCTCCGGTGACAGCGGCCAGTCCGGCGGTGCGGGCGCCGACCCGGTCGAGCAGGCGGCCCCACAGTGGTCCGGTCAGCATGGCCATCACGGGCCCCGCGAGCAGGAGGACACCGGCCTCCCTGCCGGTGAGGTCGAGGTCGTCGCGTGCGGTCACGCCAACGAGCACATTGATGCCGATCGGACCGGCGGCGGCAGCCATCACACCCACGCCGAGGATGATCATCTGCTTGGTGAGTAGCGCCCGGAATGAGGGGCGCGCCTTCGCGTCCGCAGGGTCGGCGGGCTCGCCCTGGGGCGGTACGAAGGCGAGTACTGCAGCCATCGTGGCCGTGCCGACGAAGGCCCAGCGCCAGTTGGTGTCGGCAGCGAGCCCACCGATGATCGGGGCCAGCGCTCCGCCTGCTGCCTGGAAGCTTGAGTAGACGCCGACTGCTCGACCGAACAGCGCCGGAGCAACCACCTCGGCCAGGCCGGCAACGAGCAGCGGAGTGATGAATGCGTTTGCGACGCCCATCAGCGCCCGAGCGGCGAGGAAGATCCACAGGTTTGGAGCGAGTGCGCATCCCACCGACGCCACGGCGAACAAGACGTACGTACCGCGCACGGTGCGTCGGCGCCCCCACCGTTCGCCGAGCGTGCCGGACACGAGCAAGACCGCAGCGAACGGGAGGAGATAGATGGTGAATCCCCAACTGACCGCGGCCGAAGAGGCATTGAAGGACTCGCGGAGTTCGGGGAACATCGGCAGGATGACGATCGTGCCAAACGGTCCCATCATGCCGCCGATGTAGAGCGGCAGCCGCTGCGCGCGTTGGGAAGTCAGCGCGTCGTCCACCTGGGCACGGTACGCCCGTCGCGGCTTCGGGCCTGGCTCGGAAGGTGCCGTCAGCGCATCTTGAGGCGGACTGCGGCCGGCGTCGCTGAGTTCACGTGTGTCATCAGCGGTGGCGTGGTGTCCGTCGTTGTTCCGCCGTACCCTCTCCCCGGTGCTTGGTTTGGTGACGGCAATCGGTGCCGCTGGGCTTGACCCTGACCTTGAGCCGCTGCGCATCGCGCTGCTCGACGGCGGTGCTGATGTCGAGGTCGTCAGCTGGGACGACGACAACGTCGAGTGGGAGCGGTACGACGCGATCATCTTGCGCTCGACGTGGGACTATGCCGACCGGATTGCCGAGTTTCGGGCCTGGCTCGATGCGGTGATTCAGCAGACTCGCATTGTCAACCCCGTCTCCGCAGTCGCGTGGAGCATCGACAAGCACTACCTCAACGACCTGGCTCGAGACGGAGTCGCTGTCGCCCCGATGACCTTCGTCGAAGTCGGTGATGTCCTGCCCAGCGTTGATCCCGCTGCCGAGGTATTCGTCGTGAAGCCGGCCGTGGGGGCAGGCTCGAATGGAGCGCGCCGCTGCATGCCGAACGAAGTCGCTGATCATGTGCTCACGCTGCATGGTGAGGGACACGCGGCGATCGTGCAGCCGTACCTCGACATGATCGATGAGCATGGGGAAACGGCGCTCGTGTACCTGGGTGATGGCGGTGATCTGGTCTACGACCACGCGTTTAGCAAGGGCGCGATTCTCGTGTCGACCGACGTTGAACTGGAGGGCGGCTTCTTCGCAAAGGAAGAGATCGGCGGCCGCACAGCGAGCGAGGCGGAGCGGTCTTTGGCCGAGGCCGTGTTGAGCTGTCCGTCGGTCCGGGCGCTCGGTCCGTTGGCATATGCCCGTGTGGACGTGGTGCCCACCGAGAACGGTCCGGTGTTGCTGGAGCTCGAACTTGTTGAGCCCTCCCTCTACTTTCAGAGCTCTGTGGGGAGTGACGTGCGCGCTGCTCAAGCCTGGTTGCGGTACATCGCCACCACAGCCTGATCGCACTCGGGAACCCACTGCTCTGCCGTAGCCTGCACCGATGGCACGGCGTCGCTCCGAGCGCATGATCATCACCAAAGTGGCAGGCCTCGGTGCCGAACGCACGACGCGCCGCGAGCCAGACGAACTGATCGTCGAAGAGCCAATGTCGATTCAACTCGACGGCGCGCTGGTGGCCACGACCATGCGAACCCCGGGCCACGATTACGAGTTGGCGACCGGATTCTGCTTCACCGAGGGACTGCTTGCCGGCGCGCCGATCATCGGCGTTCGATACTGCGCCGACGGGAGTCCCGTCGACAGCGAGTTCAATATCGTCAACGTCGAGACCGGTGGCCGAGCACCTGAGCCGACACCTCGGCTGGGCAACGTGTCATCGAGTTGTGGGTGGTGCGGCAGCGAGCAGTTGGACGACCTGTGGGCACGTCTGGCCTCGCTTCCTGTGACACCGCCCATCGATCTCGACATCGTTGCGGGTATCCCTGATCGCGTGCTTGGCATGCAGGGTCTGTTCGAGCGGACGGGGTCGGTGCACGCCGCCGCAGCCTTCAGCGCCGATGGCGAGATCCTCGTGACACGCGAAGATGTGGGTCGCCACAACGCGGTGGACAAGGTGATTGGTTCGATGCTGCTCGACTCGCGTGGCTCTGTGCCCGCGACGGGGCTGGGAATGTTTGTCAGCGGCCGGGCGAGCATCGAAATGGTGCAAAAGGCGTGGGCCGGCGGGTTTTCTACGCTCGTAGCGGTCAGTGCCCCCACGTCGTTGGCGGTCGATGCGGCGCGGCGCGCCGGGCTGGTACTCGCAGGCTTTGTCCGCGGTTCGGCGTTCAACGTCTACGCGCCCGAACGCCTGCCTGCCGTTGAGTAGCGACTGCTCGGCGTCAACACCGGCGATAGCGTGAGCGCATGTTGATGGAAGATGGCCTGAGCGTCGTGCATCTGTTCGCCAAGCCGACCCCGAACCTTGACCGTGAGGCGGTCCTTGCAGCAGTGAAGACCGCTGAGGGTGCCGACTGTCAAGTGATCACCGCGGCGATGCTCGGTCACAAATGCGACGTCGCATTCATGGCGTTGTGCGCCGACTGGCGCACGCTTCGGGCGCTCCAGACCAGTCTCACCAACGCGGGTCTCGACATCGTCGACAGCTATGTGTCGATCACCGAGGTCTCGGAGTACGCCAAGGGCATGCCCGAAGAGATGCTTCGGGCGCGGCTCACGCCGACCATTCCGCCCGAGGGGTTGAACGCGTTTTGCTTCTATCCGATGAGCAAGAAGCGCGAGGCCGCCGCCAACTGGTTCGCTACTCCGTACGACCGTCGTCAGGAAATGATGATGGAGCACGGCAAGAGCGGGCGAACGTTTGCTGGCAAAGTGGCCCAGGTCATTTCCGGGTCCACCGGTCTCGACGACTTCGAGTGGGGCGTCACGCTGTTTGCCAAGAGCCCCGACGTGATCAAGGACGTTGTCTACACGATGCGCTTTGACGAGGGATCCGCCTTGTACGGCGAGTTCGGCGCCTTCTATGTCGGCTACCTCGAATACCTCGACAACATCCTCTGACAACACGCTCCGAGAGCGTCCTCGGCAATCAGCTTGGCGGCGCTCGGTGCACTCCGTCGATGATCGCGTTCTCGGAGTCAGCGACGTGCGGCAACCAATGCTTGGGTGAACTCGGCGCGACCGGTGTCGTCGAAGCGGAACACGTCGAATCGAGCTCGCGCGGGGTCGCCGATCACCAGGAGTTCGGTGATGCCATCAGGCCCGTTGTAGTTGATATCGAGCGGTTCGTCGAGCAGCACCGAACAGGCCTCGAACGACAGGCAGACTCGACCTCCGACAGTGAGCGCTGGAATTTGCGAGGCAAACTCCGCAGGGTCGTCACTGTCGACTGAATACGCGGCGAGTGCAATCAGATTGACGCAGTCGAAGGCCTGGGCCGCAAAGAGGCCGGGTGGGTCGAAGGGGCGGTCGGCGTCGCTTGACTGTGCCTGCGGAGCCACGCCCCGGACCAGTGCGCGTAGTGCCGGATCCAAGGCCTCAACCCGCGGTGTAATGCTTGGATCACGCAAGGCATCGTTGACGATGATGTCGGTGATCGAGCCGAAGCTGGTGTCGTCAAGTGCCTCGAGGAAGGCTGCTCCGTCGTCGCTCCCGGCGAGCAGAATCGCCACCCGCGCCCTAGAGTCGGCAACTCGTTGGGCTTTGTCGGCGAGATCGCCGTCTGTGCGGACGAAGCCGTAGGTCTCGACGCGGCTCACCGATCGGGTGCCTGCAGCCAGCGCGTCCTCGACGGCGGCTGCGAATGGCCGGCCGTACGCATCGTCGATGTACACGACGGCGACGTCCTGGACGCCAGTTCGTTCAGCAAGATCAGCGGCGGCAACCGCTTGGAGCGAGTCGCTCGGCACCGTGCGGAAGAACAATCGCTCGTCGGGGAAGTCGTCGAGCGCGAGCGCCGTCGCTGTGGGTGAACACGACGGGATGCCTGCAGCGACCAGCGTGTCGAGCTGGCTGAGCGCGACGAGCGATGACGACGGGCCGATCACGGCATCGACGCTGGGGGTCGACTCGAGGAGTGCAGCGATGCTGGCCGCGGCGGTGCCGTCGCCCAGCCCTTCGTCCTGCTCAACAACTCGAACATTTCGGCCGAGGACGCCTCCGGCATCGTTGATCCGATCGACAGCAATGTTGGCAGCGTCGATCAGGCCTTGACCCAAGGTCGGGTTGGACGAGGGGAGCAGGAGCCCGATGGTGAGAATGCCGTCTGACTGATCAAGTGCTGGGAACGTTGTCGTACTTGCAGCTTGTGTCGTCTCGGGCGCAGCATCGCTGCCGGGGGTGCAAGCAGCCGCGGCGATCGCCAGCACAGCAAGACTGTGGCGACGCACGTGGAAGCGGCGGAATCGAACCATTGGGTTGCACAGTAGAAGGCGCGGCGACACGTCGCTGGGCATCGCTGCGCTGGACCTCACCGTGATCCGGATCAGCGAAGCCATGACAACAACTCCGAATCGACCTCGACGCCTATGATCTCGTCATCGACGCATCAACTGGCATCCCCCCGATCGCGGCAACCGCCGACAATGACGGCGTCCGCCTCGCTGTCCTTACTCACGCCGACCTCACGTGACCGCTGGCCATGCGCTGACTGTCACAGCGGCTGATCGCGCTGCCCACCTCGAGGCCGCTCGTGCGGCTGGTGCGGGTGGCATTGGGCTCCGTGGTGGCGGCCGTGACTACTGCCGCGCGCTCTCAGATGTGACCGACGGATGGGTTCGTCAGCTCTTCGCGCAAGCCGTGGAGGCAAACCCGGAGCTCAAGGGGCGGCTCGCCATCCTCGCGGTGGGTGGTTACGGACGCGGGGAGCTTGCGCCCCAAAGCGATCTCGATGTGTTGCTCGTCCACGATGTCAAGGGCAAGAAGGCAATGGCGGCAATCGAGCCGATTGCCAGCGCGCTCTGGTATCCGATGTGGGATGCCGGCATCAAACTTGGGCATGCGGTTCGCAGCGTCAAGGAAGCCATGACGCTGGCAGCTGACGATCTCGATTCTGCGACGGCGTTGTTGACTGCGCGCTGGCTTGCCGGCGACGAGTCGCTTGCAAGCGAAGTCATCGAGCGCGGCAACGCGTCATGGGGCATGCATGCCGACAGATTTCTCGGGGGGCTCCGTTCGCGAGTGCGCGAACGCCAGAACCAGGCGGGCGACGTGGCATACCGTCTTGAGCCCGACCTGAAGAGCGGACACGGAGGGCTCCGCGACGTGCAGTCACTGATGTGGGCGCGCGAGAGCGGCCTGGCAGTTCTGCCGGAAGATCTCGTCGAGCTCGATCGCTGCTACGACACCTTGCTGGGCGTACGTGTCGCGCTGCACCTGTCCACGCAGCGCCCCGGTGACGTGCTGCGTCTTGAGGATCAGGACGCAGCATCGGCAACAGGTGGGTGGGATGACGCCGACGCGCTGATGGCCGACGTCGCTGCGGCCGGCCGAACCATCGCGTGGCTGGTCGATGAAAACTGGGGGCGATCGGTGGCGAGCGATGATCGCCCGCCGGACCGCGCGATTTCGTCGGGCATCGTGCTGCGCAATGGCGAGATTGAACTCTCAGACATTGCGAACCCGGCGTCGGATCCGACGCTGGTGTTGCAGGCCGCCGTCGCAGCAGCGCGCAACGACTGCCGTATTGGGCGGTCGACACTTGATCGCCTGCACGAGGAGCTTGCTCCGTGGACGGGAACGTGGCCGGTCGGAGCGAAGGACAAGCTGGTCGCGCTGCTCCTTGAGGGGCACCGGTCGATTCGCGTGCTCGAAGCGCTCGATCAGCGTGAGTTGTTTGCTCGGCTGCTCCCTGAATGGGAGCCAAACCGTTCGAAGCCGCAGCGCAACGCGTATCACCGATTCACCGTCGATCGTCATCTGTGGGAGGCTGCGGCCAACGCCGCCGAACTCGTCGGACGAGTGTCGCGGCCCGACCTCTTGGTGCTGGGCGCACTGTTCCACGACCTGGGCAAGGGATACCCGGGCGACCACACGATCGTCGGTATGGACCTGGTTCGCCAGGTCGGTCCGAAGCTCGGCCTCACGCCGGCCGACGTCGACACGCTCGTCGCAATGGTCGAGCACCACCTGCTTCTTCCCGACGTCGCGTCGCGCCGCGACTTGACCGATGAGGCGACGATCAGTCAAGTTGCCGACGCTCTGGGCAGCGTCGAGCGGCTCGATCTCCTGCACGCCCTCACAGAGGCTGATTCGCTTGCCACTGGGCCCTCGGCATGGGGGTCGTGGAAGGAAGAACTGGTCAATGAGCTCGCGGCACGTGTGCGTCACGTCCTCGGCGGCGGCGACGTCGCAGAGGTGACGTGGCGTCTGTTCCCTGATGCCGAGACGCTGCTTCTCATGGCTGCTGCTGAGGTTGCGGTTGGACGACGCGACGATTTGATCACCGTGGTCAGCCCGGACTCAGCGGGTGTCTTCAGTCAAGTCGCAGGGGTGCTCTCGCTGCACGGCCTCGACGTGCTGACCGCCAGCGCGCATTCCGACGAGCAAGGCATGGCGGCGTCACAGTTCCGCATCGTGTTGCCCGAGACGGGCATGAACTGGCGGTCGCTGAAGACTGATCTGTCACGAGCGTTGGCCCACCAACTCGCGATTGAGGCGCGTCTTGTCGAGCGAGCCAAGACCTATCGGCGCCGCCGACGCACGCAGGCTGAACAGCCGGGGCCTCCGAAGGTCGTCTTCCACGACGATGCGTCGAGCAACGCGACGGTGATCGAGGTCCGAGCCGTTACCAAGATTGGCATTCTGCACCGCATCACCAAGGCGATCGGCGAGCTTGGCCTCGACATCCGCCACGCGAGCGTGCAGACCATTGGCATGGAAGTGGTCGATACGTTTTATGTCCGGACGTCGGCCGGCGATCTTGTGACGGACAAGTTTCACCGCAAGGAGATTCAGCGGGCGCTCCTGCATGCGGTGGCCTGATTGGCCGACATCGATCGGCGGATGACTCCCAGGTCGAATCCATGTCGTAGCGTTCTCGTCTGTGACCACCGCTGACGATGACCCGACGCCCAACTTGGTGAACGACCTGGCGCGATGGAGCGAGGCGCTAGCCGGCATCGCGCGTACCGGGATGGGGTTCACGGAAAACCTCTACGAACGGGAGCGATTCGAAGAGGTCCTGCACGTCGCAGGCGATATCAAGGCGGCGTCACGAGGCGATGAGCGCAGCGAGAGCGTTCGAGATGAGTTCGTCGGTGAATGGGTCGAGTCGATTGGGGAGGGAGTGCCCGGATACGTCACTCCGAAGGTGGCGATCGGTGCCATCGTCGGGAACGATGACGATGAGATCCTCCTGGTCCAGCGGAAGGACTCAGGGATTTGGCTGTACCCAACAGGCTGGGCTGATGTCGGCTATTCGCCTGCGGAGGTGGCGGTGAAGGAAGTGCACGAAGAGACGGGCATCGAGTGCGAGCCGACACGACTTCTCGGTGTGGTTGACGGCCAGCGCATGGGCTTCAGTCGCTTCGGCATGTACATGCTGCTCTTTCACTGCCGGGCAACCGGCGGAGCGCTCGAACCGCACCCGCTTGAGACTGCCGATGTCGGCTGGTTCCCGAATGGAGGTCTTCCGGAGGCCACGGCTGGAGCCGGATGGTGGTCGTCGATGGCCTTTGATGCAATCAGCGGTGTTCAGGCCCCCGCCACGTTTGATGACGTGCGTAGTCCGATTTGGCGTCAGGCCGACTGACTCAACTGGCCAGGCAGTTATTCCTGGTCGCGCAGGAACTGCTCGACTTCGTTCATCAATTCTTCGGAGTCGACCGGCTCGGCTGTGTTGATCGATCCGTCGTCGACGTCGTCGACGATCTCTTCGAGCCGTGACAGGTACTCGGCCATGTCGTCGTCGTCGCCGATCAGCGCTGCAACGCGTGCGTCGTATTCGGCCGCGCCGGTGGCGAGGGCTTGCAGAGGTGCCGGTGTGCCAATCATCGTGCACGCACGCTCGACGAGAGCCATTGCTGCCTTGGGCGAGGGTATTTGCGATGCATAGCCGGGAACTGCGGCCCAGAGCGATGCGGTGGCCAGGCCCGATCGGTGTAGCGCATCATGCAAGACACCAACGATGCCGGTGGGGCCCTCGTACTGAGACCGTTGGAGTTCGAAGCGCTCGATGAGCGTGTCGTCGGTTGCGGTGCCGATGAGTTGCACTGGCCGCGAGTGCGGAACATCGGCGAGCAGCGCACCGAGCGAGACCGCCATGGTCACCCCGAAACGATCACAGATCCCCACGATCTGGTCGGAGAATGCCCGCCAACGCAACGCTGGTTCGGGCCCGAGCACCAAGATGACGTCCGTGCCGGGGAGCGAGACCGACCACACGCCGACCGTCGGCCAGACGATGCTTCGTTGGCGGTCGTCGTCGAGTTTGACCTGAGGGCGGACCGTGGCGAAATCGGTGAACGGCTCAGGATCAATTTCGGCGAGCGCATTGGCGCCCCATGCTTCGATCATCGTGCGCAACGCGACTGACGATGCGTCACCTGCATCGTTCCAACCGGTGAACCCGGCGATCAGTACAGGGCGCGTCAACGTCGGTTCGGACAGCCATCGAACATGCTCGGTCCCCACAAGAACCACGCTACCGTCCAGTGACCGTGAGTGAGTCGAGCCAGTCCCCATCCGTTCCGACACCGTCGGCTGTGCCTGCCGTGCCGCAGAGCGGTGCATCAGTGGCCGTGGCAGCCGTCGTTGACGATGAGTTGGTTGCCGCGTTTGCGCATCTGATTCCGCAGCTGTCGCAATCTTCCCCGCCACCTGACGCCGACCAGCTCCGAGTGCTGGTCGACGGCGCCGACACGGTGTTGTTCGTCGCGCGCGTCGATGGGGTCATCGTCGGCAGCCTGACCCTTGCGTTCTACCGGATTCCCACCGGTCTGAAGGCTTGGATCGAAGATGTTGTCGTCGATGATGCTGCACGGGGTCATGGCGTTGGGCGACTCCTCAACGAGGCCGCGCTCGCCGAAGCAGAGTCGCGAGGCGCCAAGGACGTGAGCCTCACCAGCCGTCCGTCGCGAGAAGCAGCGAACCGCTTGTATCAACGCATCGGTTTCGAAGCGCGCGACACCAACGTGTACCGCTACAAATTCTGACGACCACTCAGGACTGGGCGCGGCGGAGGTCTTCGGCAGCTTGACGGACTTGCCAGTCGCGGTCCTCGAGGGCGCGGTCAATGGCTGCATCCACATGGTCGCCTTCGAACGGCGCGAGCGCCAGCACGGCGCGGCGACGGACTGCGGGCTTGTCGGACGTTGCTGCGATGATCACGTCGATCGCTGCCGGGTCGCCGATTGCGCCCAACGCGGCGACGGCGGCTTCGCGGACGAGCGGTTCAGCCGCATCGGCCGACAGCTCGATCAGCCGACGGACCACTTCGGGCCGGTTCGACTCGTGCTCGCCGCACGCCCATGCGGCAGTCTCCACCACGTTCGGGTCGGTATCTGACAGCGTCGGGACGAGATCAACGGCGGGGTGTGTCGCGGCGACTTCCGCGGCCCGGCGGCGGACCCGAACGTCGTGGTCGTCGAGCGCGGTGATGATCTGTTCGTCGGTCAATTTGCCGAGTCGCTCGAGCGCGCCGAGGGCGGTTGCCCGAACGGCAGCGTCGCCAGCCAGGCCTGCGGCAGCAATGACTGCGTCGCCAGTGTGTCCAGCAATCGCGACTGCTCGGCGATCGGGCATGGTCACTGCTTGAGCAAGTCGGTCAGCGTGATCACCGCGTACGAAACACCGAACGCAATGACGATGGCAAGCACGGCGCCGAGCACGAGTGCAATGCCGGAACTCGCGACGATTGCCCAGGCGCGGCGAAGCACGTTGGGCCGGCGATACAGCGGCACAGTGGTCTCAGCAACGCCGATCGGCACCCATTTTCTGCGAACAACCGGCTCCCTGCGTGGTGTTTGGGGCGTCGCTCTGGCAGTCTTGCGCCACCCAGCAGCAACCAGCGCCGCGATGGCGAGTGCGACCATCCAACCGGCCTGAGTGGTGAGATCTGTGACTGACACGACAAACGACACGGTACTCAACACTCCGCAACCCGCAACGCCACTGGGTACCGCAGACACCATCGTGTCTGGCTCGCGCTGGGCGTGGGTCCCGGCCGTCCTGGGGTTGGTCGCTTTGCTCGGGATCTGTGCCGCAGCGCTCATCCCGGCGACGGTGGTTGCTGAGAAAGAGAACCGGCGAACGATGGAAGTGCAGGAAGCGCCCTATGCCCAGGTCCCGGCATCAGCTGAGTCGGTGAACGACCGTGTCTTGTTCGGCAGCGATCTGCCTGATGATGTCCCACGGTTTGCGCCTGAAGGAGACTTCTTCTTCGTCACGGTCAGCGCACCTGAACAGACCCTCCTCAGCTGGTTCGCAGGCCGTGGTGACCCGGCGATCGACTTACTCACCGAGGAAGACAAGTTCGGTGTCCGCACCGCCTCGCAGCGGCGCGCTGCGGCGCTGCAGCAGATGCGCACCGCCGCGCAAGAAGCCCAGTTCGTGGCGCTGTCAGCGGCTGGCTACGAGCCGGAGATCAGCCTCGGTGAAGTCGTGGTGCAAGAGGTGTTGTGTCGAACGCTGGGTGACGACGGTCTCTGCGAGGAGTTCTTCCCGTCGGACTTGGCCATCGATCCATCCGACACGATTCTCGAGGCTGAGGGTGTCGTGCTCAATTCGGTCGAAGACCTGTCCGCTGTCCTGGAGGGCAAAGCGCCGGGCGACGTGGTCGAACTGAAGATCCGCCGGCCTGACGAAGGCATCCTCGATGTAACGGTCGAACTCGCAGCATCGCCGGATGACCCGGACCGCACCATCATCGGGTTTCGCCCGTTCGATACTCGTGTGGTCACGTTGCCGTTCGAGGTCAGCATCGACACCGGGCGAATCGGCGGTCCATCGGCTGGACTCGCGTTCACGCTGGCGCTGATCGATGAGCTCACGCCTGGTGAGCTGACCGGCGGCACGAACATCGCCGTCACGGGCACCATTTCGCTCGACGGTTCGGTCGGTCCCATCGGCGGTCTGTCGCAGAAGTCAAATGCTGTGCTGCAACACGGCGTCGAGGTGTTCCTTGTTCCGGCGTCTCAGCGAGAGCTGGCGGAGGGGCAGGACGAGCTCCGCCAGAAGCTTGACGACGCGGGCCATGGCCGCGTCGAAATCGTGCCGGTGGCCAATCTGGAGGAGGCGCTCGCGGCGCTCGAAGCCCTCGGTGGCGACCCACTTGTGCCGATTGGCGCCATCGACGCAACTTGAGCACCTCATCGTTGATGCCGGAGCGCTTCGGACCATTGCCACCACCTCGGTTGCCGGGGCGCGTACCGTTGCGATATGGCCATGTCGTTTTCCCGCCCTGACCCGTCGTCGCCGACGTCGATCGCTGACGCTTCCTTCGGCACGAGCCGTCGCGGTTACGACCAGGCCGAGGTCCGCGACTTTCTTCGCATGGTGGCTGCCGAGTTCGGCCGATTGAGTGAACGCGAGCGTTTTCTCGAACGCGAATTGCACGCAGCACAGGCTGAAGCCGGTAGCGGCAGCGTCGACGAGGCGACGATGACGCAGATGCTTGGCGAGGAAGCGGTTCGGGTGTTGACGACCGCCCGCGAGAGCGCCAACGAGATCCGCGACAAAGCCGAACAGGCTGCCGCGCAGCTTCTCCACGAGGCAAGTGACGAAGCTTCGCGAGTGCGTGAGGAAGCTGATATCGAGGCGTCGCGCCGCCGGGCAGATGCAGGCGCTGACGCCGAGTCAGAGTTGTCGATGGCCAAGCAGCAAGGTCGCGAAATGGTCAACGAGGCGCGTGCGTATCGTGAGCGGGTGCTCAGCGAGCTCGCTCGCCGGCGTGAACTTGCACGCGAGCAGATCGAGCAACTCATCCACGGGCGCGATCGTTTGACGCAGGCGTTCGAGCGCGCTCGTCTCGTTGCTGTTGACGTCGTCGCCGAGATGCAGCCGCTGGGCGAGCCGGACGAGTACGTCAATCTCACACCGACCACGGGCCCGCTCCCGGTGATGATCGCCAACTCGCCGCGCCCCGATGGCGCCGAGACGCCCGGTTCCGGCACCCGCGCCGTCGAGGCTCCGGCGGAGGAATCTGTCGACACGGCGGACGAGCCGACCGTCGATGCCACCACAAGGCTGCGGATCATCGAGATCAACGATGACGACCGCGTCGATGCCGTCGACCTCAGTGCTGACGTGGCCGACATCGACGACGTTGAGGCGGTCGATGTCAATGACAGTGCAGAGGCGGTCGATGACGATTCCTCCGACGACGTCAATGCCGAGACAGAGACGATCGAAGCCGAAGCCGAAGCCGAAGCCGAAGCCGAAGCCGACGAAGAGGCCGACCATGTGGTCGTCGATCTCTTTGCCCGCCTCCGTGCCGATACCACAGACGTGGATCGCGCCGATGCCGATGCCGATGCCGATGCCGATGCCGATGCCGACAATGCGGTCTTGCCAGCCGATGTGGCGGTCGATGCGCCCGATGATCAGACGGCTGTCGCCGGGGTGACCGCGGCGGACAATGCCATTGAAGATGCGGCTGAAGATGCGGCTGAAGATGCGGCTGAAGATGCTGCCGAGGTCGAGCAAACGGCGTTCGAGCATCGCGACGAGGTGATCACGCCGCTGATCGTGTCGAGCGCGAAGAAGCTCAAACGGGCACTCGCCGACGAGCAGAACGATGTCCTCGATGCGCTTCGCCGCAGCGACGCCGTTCACATGATCGACGCACTGCTGCCGGAAGTGGGCGAGCACGCCTCCCACTACACCGGTGCGATTGGGGAGGATCTGCTGGAGGCAGTCCACCGAGGCAGCGCCACGTCCCGCACGGTCGATCGCAAGATCCGTCAGGCGTTGGCGGCCGACGCCGTCGGTGTCGCCAACGATGCCCTGATCCAGTGGCTCGTGATGCCGCTGCGCGACCGCCTGGCCCGATGCATCACCGAAGGCGAGGGCGACAACGCCGTCGTCACCAAAAAGGTGCGTGCGGTGTACCGCGAATGGAAGACCCAGTACATCGACGAAACGCTCGATGATGTGATGCGATGTGCGCACGGGCGGGGCGTCCTGGCTGGTTTTGACCCGGGTACGCCCATCGTCTGGGAAGTGGATACACGGTTCGCTGCATGCCCCGATTGCGATGACAATGCGCTGGAAGGAGCCATCGCGGCGGGTGGAGAGTTCCCGACGGGTGACTCATTTGCTCCCGCGCATCCGGGCTGCCGCTGCCTGTTGGTTGCCGCGGACCGGTAATCTCAGCGCCAATGCGGCGCTCACAAGACCTTCCGGTCGATCGTCCACGGAGACGCATCAGCGGCCGTGGCGTCCTCATCGCTTTTGGCGGACTGTTCATGTTCGTCCTGATTTTCGGACGCGCCATCGCACGGTTCTACGTCGACTATCTCTGGCACGACGCCCTCGACCGTGGCGATGTCTTTTGGGGCGTGATCGGCGCCAAGTTCACGCTGTTCGCGCTGTTCTTCCTCGCTTTCCTCCTGCTGGCGTTCGCCAACTTGTTCATCGCTGATCGCGCCGCACCGACGTCGTTCCCAGCCAACGTCCACCCGTACGTGGAGCGCTTCCACGAGGTGTTCGGTCAGCGGCTGCGACTCGTGCGCTATGCGTCCGCGTTCGTGATGGCAATCGTGGTTGCGCTTCCCGCAGTGGCGCAGTGGCAATCATGGCTGCTCTTCCGGAACTCGAAATCGTTCGGCGTCGCCGACCCGCAATTCGGTGCCGATGTCGGGTTCTATGTTTTCCAGCTGCCGTTCCTGACGTTCCTGCTCGACTGGATGTTCGTCGCAGTCATTCTCGTGTTGCTGTTCACCGCAGCTGCACACATTCTCAATGGTGGCGTCGTGTTCGTGTCGCCCGTGCCGGCGGTGCGCCATGCCACCAAGGCACACATCGCGGTGTTGCTTGCCGTGCTTGCCGTGCTCAAGGCAGGCGACTACTGGCTGGACCGCTACGAGCTGACCAACAGCACCAGGGGCATCGTCGACGGAGCCACGTACTCAGTCGTCAACGCGCAGATCCCGGCGATCATGCTGCTCATTCTGATTGCGTTGCTCACTGCAGGGCTGTACCTGTCGGTGATCAAGACCGACTCGTGGCGCCTGCCGCTGCTCGCCTCGGCCCTGTGGCTCATCGTCTCCATCGTCGGCGGGGTGATTTACCCCGCCGTGGTCCAATCGCTCATCGTCAACCCAAACCAGGAGTCCCGCGAGCAGGTCTACATCGAACGCAACGTCGAAGCCACGCGCGAGGCGCTGGGGCTGACGGGCGTGGATATTCGCGACGTGCAGTTCGGCACGCTCACCGCAGGTGAGGTTGAAGCTGATCTCGAACCACTCGGCAACGTCCGCTTGCTCAATCCGACCGAGATGGAAACGCGGTTCCTGGTCGACCGCGGCGAAGTCGCCGGCCTGAGCATTGACGACCTTGACGTCGACCGGTACACCCTCGACGGAGAGACCGAGCAAGTGCTGGTTGCAGCTCGCGAGCTTGACCTTGCCGGCATCAGCAACATCGGCTGGCAGGGTCGGCACTTGATCAATACTCGCGGGTGCGGGCTTGTTGCAGCGCCCACGAGCAAGGTGCAGGCCAATCAACGCCCGGACTATCGCACCATCGAACTCGACCGCCCCGAGCTGTACTTCAGCCCGGAGCTCAGCGGTTACGGCATTGCCAACACCGGGTCGACCGAGCGTGAGTGCGACGAGCCCCACACCTACGAAGGCGACCAGGGCGTGCGGATGAACTCCTTCGCCCGTCGTGGAGCCTTTGCCTTGGCCTTCCTCGACTACAACATCATCGGCTCCGGGGCGATCGAGGACGACTCGCAGATGCTCTGGGTGCGCGGAGTCAACGACCGTCTCAACAAGCTCGCACCCTTCCTGTCCTACGACGCTGACCCGTACCCGGTCGGCGTCGACGGCAATGCCGTCTGGGTGGTTGACGGGTACACGACCACCAGTCGCTATCCGTACGGCCAGTCGATCGGCGACGTGCAGCGTTCGTCCCAGTCCGGCCTGTCGAATAGCGACAACTACGTCCGCAACAGCGTCAAGGCCGTGGTCGACGCATATACGGGTCAGGTCACCTTCTACGTCGTCGACGACGAAGACCCCATTCTCCGGGCCTGGCGCAGTGCATTCCCCGATCTGTTCACGCCGTTCAGTGAGATGCCCGACGAATTGGCTGATCACCTGCGGTATCCCGAAGACCTGTTCCGTATCCAAACCGACGTCTATTCGAAGTACCGGATTGATCCGGCGCTGTTCTTCCAGCGCGATGGCAACGCATGGTCGGTCGCTCAGGCACCGGGATCGTCGCCGACTTCCAACACCGGCAATAGCGTGAACTCCACGAGCGATGCGTCGGCGCCCTCTGCGGCCACGTCGACGTTTGCGACGGAGTCTGATGCGGCTCGATTCGTGCCGTACTACACGATGTTCGACACGAGCCTGCCGGGTGAACCGCGCAGCGAAGAGTTCGTGATTCTGCGCCCGTTCGTGCCGTTCTCGACTGGCGACACGCGCACTCAGCTGCAGGCGTACATGACTGCGTCGAGTGATCCCGACAACTACGGCATGCTCACGAGCTACGAGGTGCAGGAACGCAATGGTCAGTTGCCTGATGGCCCGCTACGCGTGGCTGGCAACGCGGAGTCGCAATCCGAAATCTCGGAGCGCATCTCGCTTGACAACCAGGATGCCGGCGGCTCGAAGGTGCGCTTCGGTGACCTTCAGCTCGTTCCTGTCGGCGACGGTCTGATCTACGTGCGGCCGTACTACGTGGCAGTGCCCCAGGAAACTGGGACGGTCAACTCGGTCACCGAGTTCCGTTTCGTGATCGTGTCCTACAACGACAACTCGGTGCTGACGGAAACCATCAGCGAGGGCCTCGCCCGCTTGTTCCCTGGTTTCGAAGGTGATGTCGGTGACAGCATCGGCTCGCCGACCGAGCCGACGCCGGATGATCCCGAAACGCCGGCCGATGACGATGCTCCGGTTGTGTCGACCGACGCAGCCGAGCTCCTGCAGATTGCCGACGATCTGTTCCGGCAGGCCGACGAAGCGCTTGCGGACGGCAACCTCGGTGAGTATCAGACAAAGGTCGATGAAGGCCGCCGGCGGCTTGATGAAGCCATCGTGATTCTCGAGGCCGACCTCCAGAACTGAGACCAAGCCGCGCGCTCGTGGGGGCAGTCTCGGCGGTCAGCGTGCGGGGCGGCGAAGACGTTCGGCGAGTTCGGCGAGGTCTTGGCGAAACTGAATCTGATAGCGGGCCTGCTCGCTGGCGAGCCGTTCGGTGCTCTGCTGGACGGCTTCGATGGCGAGGCTGACAACTGCGGCCTCGTCGCCATCATCGGCCTCGTCGTCGTTCGCTGCGTCGAGCAAGACCTCGAGGTCGTTGCTCAGTTCGGTCAGCTGGTTGGCAAGTTCCATTGAAACGTTGGTCATCCGTCGATCGAGAGTGGCCATGCGTTCGGCCATCTGTGCCATCTCGGCACGCATGACTGCAACGTCTTCGGGATCTACGGTGGCCGCGGCGGGCGTGCTGTCGGCTTGAGCGACTGCTTCGTCGACCCGTCCTGTTTGCGCGGTGAGGTCGGCCGAAATGGCATCGAGTCGTTGCGCGAGCGCATTGATTTCTGCGGGGTCGACGACAGGAGTCTGGTTCTGGGTGGTGACAGTGTCGGACAGCGCCGCGACCTGACGGAGGAGTTCTTCGAAGCGTCCATCAGGTGCGGGCAGCGCGGCCTGGAGAGGAGGCAGGGCCGGCGTCGCGTTGAGCCGTTCGGTCAGTGACTGGACTTCTGCCCCCAGGGTGCTGACGCTGCTGACCTGTTGGTTGACGGCTGCAACATCGTCGCGCACGCGGATGACTTCGCCGTCGACGGAGCCGACGCGATGGGCCAGTTCGGTCGCGTTGGCATCGAGTGTTCCGAGCCGTTCGGCGATCTGGATTCGAGCCGAGTCGAGGGTGCCGACGTGCTGGCCGAGTTGGGCACTGGTGGAGTCAAGCGAGTCAACGCGCTGATACAGCACGGCATTGGTTTGGTCGACCGTTTTGACGCGGCTGTACAGCGCGGTGTTGGTCTCGTCGACGGCCTCGATTCTTGCGAGAAGTTCAGCTTTGTGCTGATCTGCGGCATCGAGCCGCTCGCGCAGCGAGACGATTTCTGAACGCAGGATGTCGAGCTGGTCGGGGGTGTCAGTCTTTTTTCGGAAGAGTCCCATGGAACACAGCTGAATCTAGCTGACTACGGTCTGGTCATGGCCGGAAAAGTGACTCCCAAGAAGATCCTCCTCGACGAATCCGAGATGCCGACGCAGTGGTACAACATCGTTGCTGACCTCCCGACGCCGCCGCCGCCGGCACTGCACCCAGGTACCCACGAGCCCGCAGGCCCCGAGGACTTTGCTCCGCTGTTCCCGATGGCGCTCATCGAACAAGAGGTGTCGACCGAGCGCTACATCGACATTCCTGGCGAGGTGCTCGACGTCTACAAGATCTGGCGGCCGAGCCCGTTGTTCCGCGCCAAGCGGCTCGAGGAGATGCTGGATACTCCGGCACGGATTTACTACAAGTACGAAGGTGGCAGCCCGGCTGGCTCGCACAAGCCCAACACGTCGGTGCCTCAGGCGTACTACAACCACATGGAGGGCATCACGAAGCTCACCACCGAGACGGGTGCGGGCCAGTGGGGGAGTGCCTTGGCATTCGCCACGGCACAGTACGGCATGGAGTGTGAGGTTTGGCAGGTGGCTGCGTCCTATAAGGCCAAGCCGGGTCGCAAGACGATGATGGAGATCTGGGGCGCCACGCTTCATTCCAGCCCGTCTGAGCTGACCGAGTTTGGCCGCCAGTTGCTTGCTGAGAACCCCGACCACAACGGATCTTTGGGTATTGCGATCTCCGAGGCGGTGGCGATGTGCGTCGAGGATCCAAACGCACGCTACGCCCTCGGGTCGGTGCTCAACCACGTGCTGATGCACCAGACGATCATCGGCGAGGAAGCGCTGCTGCAGCTCGCCAAGGTCGACGAGGTGCCCGACGTGCTTGTCGGCTGCACGGGCGGCGGCTCGAACTTCGGTGGCCTGTCGTTCCCATTCCTGCGCGAGAAGCTCGCCGGCAACATGAACCCGACCATCCGCTGTGTCGAACCGGCTGCGTGCCCGACACTCACAAAGGGCGAGTACCGCTACGACTTCGGTGACTCGGCAGGGATGACACCCCTGATGAAGATGCACACGCTGGGCCACAGCTTCGTGCCCGAGCCGATTCACGCTGGTGGCCTCCGCTATCACGGCATGGCGCCGCTTGTATCGCACCTCTACAACGAGGGCTTGGTCGAGGCGATCTCGATTCCGCAGACCGAGTGCTTCGCGGCGGCGCTTGAGTTCGCTCGGACCGAGGGCATCGTGCCCGCCCCCGAGCCGACGCACGCCATCGCGGCGGCGATTCGCGAGGCACTGGATTGCAAGGAGACCGGCGAGGAGAAAGTCATCCTGACGGCGCTCTGTGGCCACGGCCATCTCGATCTCACGAGCTACGACAAGTACCTGTCGGGCGAAATGGTCGACTACGACCTCCCAGACGCCGACATCGCCGAAGCGATGAAATCGGTCCCCGTCATGGGTTGATCCACCCAAGGTGCAAGCAGGTCACCAATGGGGTCGGGTCACTGCTGTGACTTCTTGACCCGGAACGGCGGCAGTGTTGTTGAGTGTCTCGGCGGGTTGGCGGTCAGAGCCGGAGGACAAGATCGTCGCTCTGTCCGGCGGGGTTCCGCGCGGGTGGTGTGAAACCCATCCGGACGAGATAGTGGTCGTGGGAATCGGTGGTGGCTGCAGCGCGTAATTCACTGATGCCGAGTGAGCGGAACACTTTGGACTTGTCGCTGAAGAGCCAGTCGCCCAGACGACTGTCGCGATAGGCGCTGAGGACGTAGTCAAGGTCAACGTCCAATGTGGTGCCGTGCTGGGTACCGATCAGTGCCCCGGCGGGAAGACCGTCTCGGGTCAGGAGCAGTGCCACAACGTCAGGGCCAACGGGCATCGCGAAGTCAGGCTGGAATTTGCCGATGTCGCTGGCGTGAAAGCTGATGAAGTCCAGCAGGAACGGCGAGTCTGCGCGGATTTTGGACACACCCAGGTCGATGCCTCCAGCGCGGAACTCCTTGCTGAGGAACCAGATGTTGATCCCGGCGATGGCGACATTGGTCAACATGATCGGCGCTGACTCGATCAGGAGGCCGTAGACAAAGAAGGTGGCCGAACCGCACAGTGACAGCATCCGGAGGCGCACCACTGAGCTCATTGTGAGCGATGTGACGACGATGGCTGAGGCGAGGTAACCCAGGATTTCGGTGGTGGCGATCGCGATCACTGCTGCAGGCTACGGATCAGGATGAGGTCGACTGTTTGGCGGGGAGCGCGGTGGTCTTCGGACTCGACTGGCCGCGCACGATCACGGCGAGCGAGCCGAGGACGACGGCCATGGCGACGGCTTGGATGGCGAGGAGTTCTTCGTCAAAGAAGATCCAGGCGAGGAGCGCGGAGAAGACGGGGATGAGGAGTGTGAAGGTTGATCCGACCCACAGCGGAATGCGGACGAGCGACCAGTTCATCAACGAGTGGCCGATGATGCCGGACACGGCGATCATGACGAGGAGGAGTCCGAGGTTCTTGGGGGACGGTATCGACATGTCCTGGCCGAAGGCGAAGCCGAGCGGTGTGCAGATGATTGCGGTCCAGAGTGACGTGCCCGCGGTGAACTCGGTGGGCGACATGTCCTTCTTCGACTGCTTTGACGCGATGAAGTAGCCGCCCCAGGAGAACATTGCCGCGGCGGCCAGGAGGTCGCCACGGAGACTGGTGACCTCGTTGTCAGCTGACGAAGCAACGATGACGAAGACGCCGGCCAAGGCGACCAATGACCACAGAGCGTCCTGCCTGCGGATCTTCTCGCCGAAGAATTTGGCGGCGATGATGCCGACGAGGATCGGCTGCAGCGAGCCGATGATCGTCGCGTTGACGATGCTTGTCTCTTTGACAGCGGTGAAGAACAGCGCGATGTCAGCGCCGAGTGCGAGGCCGCCCCACATCGACTTGCGCATGACGCGTGCGCTGAACGGCATGCCCCGGACCTGCATCCAGATGACCAACCCGATGCCGAAGATCCAGAAGCGGTAGGCGCCGATGGCAAGGCCGCCCATCTCGATTCCCTTGGCGAGAATGGTGCCGACTGACCAGGCGCAGACGGCGATACCGGCGCCAAGAAGTCCGCGGGCGACATCGTCGTTGCCCGTCGGCGTCGCTGTGTCTGCTGGTGTCACCGGAGCAACGTACCGGCTGGCAGCGCTGGCGATGTGATCAGTGGCGATTGCGCAGGGTCGGAGCGGGTCGTCCTGGGCGGCACCCCGGCGGGTTGTCAACCGTCACGTGGAGCTTGGTTGTCATCGCCGTGTTGCCGGCGTATTCTAATTTCACTGTTCGCCGCGGGGTGGAGCAGTTCGGTAGCTCGTCGGGCTCATAACCCGAAGGTCGCAGGTTCAAATCCTGCCCCCGCCACCATCTGGAGCCCTGGTTGATCGCAAGATCAGCCAGGGCTTCTTTTGTTACCGACATGGCCGGAACGGCGCGAAGGTGCCAGCCGAGTACGAATTGTTCGATCGTCGCTGAGCATTGTGCCTTGCAGGCGTGTCGCATCGGGGTCTGGCTCCGTGGTCGCCGATTGAGCCAATCACGAATTGCTGGTGCCGATCGGAAAGGAAACGATTTCACACCCAGACGCTCGCCTGCCAAAGCATCGGCGTAGTCTGCGTATCCGTCAACCACCTCTGCGCAGCGACCGGTGTACGCCGCTGGATCGAGCATTCCCTCGATTTCTTGCGCGCCAGGGTGTGGTGATGTGCCCGTCGGCGGTAAGCGAGAAGAGAAAGTTCTCCTCACCGGGTGCGGTGGGTGGTGCTGCGTCGGAGAACACCTTGTGCGCTCTTCAGTGCCTGATGGATTGGCCGAGACGGAGCATCATCGCTTCATCGACGATGAACCCACCTGAGCAGGAGATCTCTCGAAGGTCAGCCAGCGCGGAGTAATGTCGCACCTACGGGTCGTTAACCCAACCGGGTCTGCCGCTCCACCGGAGCCTCACTCAGGCGGTGCGCTGATGCCGATGTGGGGCTCGGCGGCGTTTTGCTCGGATTTAGCCCGGTGGCTCGGCCAGCCCGATGGCTTCGGTCGCGCTGAGTTCGCCGCTGATGACCGCCAGCAGTCCTGGGAGGTAAAGACCGGTCACGATGACATTGGCGTGGACGATTTGCTTCACCATCGCCGGTGTGATTGTTGCACCCTCTACGTCAATGCTTGTCTTGTATCTGATCTCGCCGTCATGCATGTCGAGTTCGAAGTTGCCAATCGCTAACCCGAAGTTTGCGCGGGTGATGTATTCGCAGATCTCCGGAAAGCGATCAGCGGGGCCGCGTTCCGGGACGAGTGAATAGAAGACCAGTTGATGCCCGGGCTCCCTGATCTCGGCCAGGCATACCCAATCCGTTGTCCGACCGCCGTATCTCGTTTGCAGGACCTCTGCGACATCGGTCGGCGCATAAGGCCAGCCCTCGATCGCGAAGAAAGACTCGAGCGCTTGACGGAACCCGTGATGTCGACGGTGCGGTCGACGCCTCAACGAACGTTCTAGATCCGCAGGGCCTGGTCGTCATCTGGTTTTGCCACGGTGAAGTCTGTTAGGCGCGTCTACTGGAGTGACGCAGCGTTGAAATAGTAGGGACGGTCCTAAGGCGGCCTAGACGCAGTCGGGGTCATGTGGTCTGCAACATGTTTATTGGGTTGGACACTGTTGTGGACGCCGGTGCGCAGCCGGGGGGTTTTGTCGTCGCCGGAAGTATTGACAACGAGAGGTCTCGGAGACGTTGAGTTTCCGAGCCTTCGAAGTTTTCGGTGGCGGGTCGGTCTCCACTGCGGGCTGACCAGCGCTACGCAGTTACCTGCCGGTCGTGGCGGAGCCCGGCGATCGACAACACCAACGCAACGGCCGGGACAACCGTCGACAGCCACAGAGCAGCCCGGTAGTCACCGGTCACCGACTGCACGAGTGCAAAAAACGCTGGTCCGATTGCGCTACCGATGACCATCGCGCTCATTTGAATACCAGAGATCGCCCCAAGGTGCCGGCGTCCGAACACCTTAGGGATAGCTGCCGAGGTGAGCGATGAAAAGCAGCCTTGTGCGGCGCCCCACGTGATCACAGCCGCAATTGCGCCCCACCAAGTGTCAAGAAACCCAATTGTTGGGTACATCACCAACTGGGTGAGCGACATTGCGGCTGCGATAACCAGCGGCGTGACGCGATCAGTCATCCAACCCGTGAGCAGCGTGACGGGCACGCTAACGAAGGCGATAGGGACAAAGATGCGCACGATCTCGCTGTCGGTGAGCCCGAGTTCTGCACCGAGGTCCACAATGTGGAACGTGACGGCAGTTGCGGTCGAAGAGAGCGCTGCAACCGGAATCGTCAGCGCCCAAAACCGGACGTCACGGAGGGCCTGTGCCCGGGTGGCGTCGTGCTCGGTCCCCAAGATCGGCAACGTCTGTTCTGCTGTGGATGCACCGGGCTCGGGTCCGTCGGCGATGGCGGTGCGGTTCTGCCCGTCAATTTTGATCCCGGCGGCCTCGGGACTGACTCGGTAGAAGGTGATGATGATCGAGCCGACGACCACAACCAAAGTGAGCGCCATGATTCGCCACGCCGTACGGAAGCCGTTGATATCGATCAGCATGAGGAAAAGCGCAGGGCAAGCAGCGATAGCGAAGCCCACGACAGAGCTAGATGCGGCAGTCACGAGCCCTCTCCGGCGGTCGAACCACTGCGCGACCATCGTGCGCGAGGCAAGCGTGAGCAGGCCCTGTCCGCTGAATCGCAGACAGCCAAATCCGACGGACATAACAACGAGACCGATGGGGGTACTCAGCGGCCTAATTGCGCTCAATGCGACGAGGGTCGCCGAAAGGCCGAGCGTTGCGGCGAAGGCAACCACCCGCGATCCGTGCCGGTCAATCGCTCGACCGCCGGCTCCAAGGAAGAGGCCGCTCATTCCGGTGCCGACGAGGTAGGCAATCGCCAACTGCAACCGGGTGAGCCCAGTTGTCGAGATGAGGTCGTCGGTGAAGACACTGACACCGGCGGTCTGGCCGGGTACTGAGGCGATCGCTCCGATCGTGCCTGCGACCACTACAACCCACCCGTAATAAAACGGTACCCGTCGCGGGTCGAACGGGCGGTTGCCAGCCAGTCGCCGCCGTCGAGATACCAGAGGTTCTAGTGGCGGTGGAAAGGGTTCATCGATCCACTCACGGCCCATCAAACTGGATGATACGGACGCAATCAAGCGTCGGTGGTTTCGGCTGGTATCTCGTGTGGGTGTCCATGCCGGCTGGTTGGTCTACGGGCAAATTGTCACGGTGCGAGAACAGCCTGGGTTGGCGTTCTACGATCGTTTCATGACCTCCCGCTTGATTGAACCGTCTTTCTGGACGCAGCCTCTTGACGATCGAATGCAGGAGATGATCGCGATCCGCGAATCCGGACCCTTCAGCGAGGTCCAGTTCGTCAATGACATGACCGGTGAGGAAGAACGATTCTTCGCTGTCACTCGCTTCGACGAGATCGTCCAGATCAGCAAGAACGCCAAGGAGTTCAGTTCTGCCCAGGGTGCGATCTCGATCGTGGACCTACCGCCTGAAGCACTCGAATTCTTCGGGTCGTTCATCAACATGGACAACCCGCGCCATCAGCGTCAGCGCGCGATTGTCGCCAAGACGTTCACGCCGACTGACCTCGCGACAGTCCTCGATTCGGTTGAGACAATTTCGCGTGAGGTCATCGACGGATTCTGTGAGCAGGGCGAGGTTGACCTGGTGAAGGCGCTCTCGCAACCATTTCCGCTACTCGTGATCTGCGACATGATGGGGATCCCGCGCAGCGAGTTCGACACCGTGCTCAACGCAACGAATGTGATACTCAGCGGTGGCGACCCCGAGTTCATCGGTGACGGCGACCCAATGATGGCCATCTTTGGTGCCGGAATCCAGCTGACCGAACTGATGAACGAACTCGCTGACGAGCGTCGGAAGAACCCCACAGACGATCTCACATCGAAGCTCGTTCACAATGATCTCGATGGTGAGATGCTCGCCCCCGAAGAGGTGGCGCCGTTCTTCATCCTGCTTGCAGTCGCCGGCAACGACACCACTCGGACGGCGATCAGTCACGGCATGAACCTTCTCGCGCAGCACCCAGAACAGCGCGCTATCTGGCAACACGACGTTGAAGGTGTCACACCAACCGCAGTCGAGGAAATCGTTCGCTACGCGTCGCCGGTCACCTTCATGCGCCGCACCGTCACCAACGACCTCACGATGTCGGGCCACGATTTCGTGACGGGCGACAAGGTCGTGATGTTGTACGGCGCAGGCAACCGCGACCCGAAGGTCTTCGAGGATCCTGAGCGGTTCGACGTGCTGCGCAGTCCAAACCCCCACCTCGGTTTTGGTGGCCCCGGTCCGCACTTCTGCCTCGGTGCCAACTTGGCGCGACGCGAACTCGCGGTGGTTTTCCGCGACTTGTTTACCCGGCTTCCCGACATCGAAGTGGTGGGTGACGCCGTCCCGCTTGACGTCGCAGGGATCCCGTTGGTCACCGGCGTCAAACATCTCAACGTCCGTTTCACGCCGACGCCCCGCTCAGACGCCTGAGACCGAGTCGCCGCGCAGGCCGCGGCGGCCTTTCGTAGCTGGCCAGGCGCGGAGTCGTCGGTGAGTCCGACGGCGCCACTGCCAGGGCGCCCGCCTACGTTTGTGTGATGGACCTTGGACTCACCGGCAAACGCATTCTCGTCACGGGCGGAAGCAAGGGCATCGGCCGTGGCATCACGCAGGCGCTCCTCGAAGAGGGTGCGGTCGTCACGATCTGTGCCCGCAACGCGGACGGCCTCGCAACAGCTGCAGCTGAGTTGTCGGCGCTGGGCACGGTCCATCACCGTGCTACCGACATGGCCGTCGAGGGTGACCCGACGGCGCTCGTCGAATGGGCGGCCGAGCAGATGGGTGGGCTCGACATCGTCGTCTCGAACGTGTCGGCGATGGCGGGACCGGATTGGAGCGCATCGGTCAATGTCGACCTCGTGCGAACCGACGAACTCCTCCGCGCTGCGCTCGGCAAGATGGAAGATCACGCAGGTGCCAACCTCGTCTGTATCGGCTCGCGTGCAGCCAGCACCGGAGCGCCGCGGATCGCTGCTTACGCAGCGGTCAAAGCAGCAACGGTCAGCATGGTGAAGTCGCTGGCATTCGAGGTGGCACGGCGCGGCATCCGGGTCAATGTCGTCTCTCCGGGCGACATTCTGTTCCCGGGAGGGGTCTGGGACGATGCTCGCAAAGAAGGCGGCAAACTCTGGGACGCGACCCTCAAGCAGAATCCGTTTCGTCGTTTGGGGACACCCGAAGAGATCGCGAACGTGGTCGCGTTTCTCGTGAGTGACCGAGCCAGCTTTGTGACCGGAGCGAACATGCTCGTCGATGGTGGCGCCACGACGGGTCTCCAGATCTGAGCGTGCGGTTTCTTGAGTCGGCCTCAGCCGAACGTGTCGAACAGTTCAGCGAATGCTTTGACCTGGCCGCCCGAGGTCGATGATGGGACCAGAATCGGCGCAGTGACACCGGCGTCAAACCAGGCCTCGACTCCGTCGCGAACGCGATCTGCTGAACCCGAGAGCGTGCAGTCGTCAAGCCAGGCGTCGCTCATCGCAGCGAAAACGGCGTCCTTGTCGCGTGCAGCCAGAGCGGTGGCGACTGCCTCCATCTCGGCCTCGTATCCGGCGTCAATCCAGTAGTTGCGATAGTTGGGCAGGGCGACATAACCCTGCAACGTCTTGCGGTTTCGGGCGCGGGCGGCTTCGATGTCCTCGTCAATAACGGTCGGAATCATGTTGCCGATCCAAAAGTCTGATGAGCGTCGATCATCGGGGACGAGGTCGAGCGAATGCTCCATCCGACTCCGCGACGCATTGGCCCAGACCGCACCGTCACCGACCTCCACGGAGAGCTCAACCATCTTGTCGCGCAGGGCGGCAAGCACGACGTCGGGCAGTCCGCCCATCTGCTCGGAGGCTTCGCGCATTGTCGTGACGTACTCGCGCATGTCGCTCAGCGGCTTGCCGGTCTCGACGCCGAGGCGTTTGATCACTGGGCCGTGGGTGACGCCGACACCGAGCCTGAATCGCCCGTCAGCGATTTCGTGGAGGTAACTCGCGGACGTCGCAAGTGCCACTGGATGTTGCAGATAGATGGGCTGAATCGACGTGCCGAACTCAATGGTGTTGGTTGCGTGAGCGATGGAGAGGCACAGCCCCATCGCATCGCCGAAGCTGGGGCAGTAGAGACCGGAGAAGCCGCGCTGTTCGATCTCGGCTGCCAACTCGACGGTCTGGGCGCGGCGCCCCGGGACGGCGGCGAGGGACACGGCGGGCATGCGTTCGGTCATAGGCCGAACCTAGGCAACTCAGTCGTCGCGTGACGATGCGGCCCACGGCGTCGCGGTTTCACCCGCTCCTCCCGGCGCTCAGGCTTCGTCGCGGATGACCTGTGCGCCGGCGGGGTCAACAATCATGCCGTGCACTCGCGCGTTGTGGTTGTGTCCGACGTGGTGCAGTGCGAACGCCGACTGGATCGAGGTGTACATCCCCATCTGGTCGAGCGTGTTGTTGACGCTTTGCTTCGCGAGGGTGAGGCCGATCATCGGGCGTTGGGCGATCCGCTCGGCCATTGCCAACGTCGTCGATTCAAGGTCGTCGCGTGCGACGACGGTGTTGACCATGCCGCATCGGAGTGCCTCGTCCGCGGTGATCGAGCGGCCGGTGAACAGCATTTCCTTGGCCAGGCGGGCGCCGGCCTCAAAGGGGTGCGTGAAGTACTCATGGCCGTTGACGCCAAAGGCGACAACCGGGTCTGAGAACGTCGCGTCGTCGCTGCACACCACGAGGTCCATCGGCCACATGAGCATCAGTCCGCCGGCAATTACCTTGCCGTGCACCTGGGCGATGGTCGGCTTGGGGATGTTCCGCCACCGCCAGCACAACCCGACGTACATCTCGGCCTCCTTGGCCATGTAGCCCTCGGCGCCCTCGGCGTCGAAACAGCACCAGGTGCCGAGTGGATCGATGTCGGACATGTCGGTGTCGGCGCGAAGGTCGTGGCCGGCTGAGAAGTGTTTGCCGTCCGCGGCGAGGATGATCACCCGGACCTCGTCGTCGCGTGCAGCTTCGTCAAAGGCCTCGTTCAGCTCGCTGAGCATCTGGTAGTTCTGCGCGTTCGCGGCCTCAGGTCGGGCGAGCGTGATCCGAGCGACGCGGTCACTCGGGCGCTCGATGCGGATGTGTTCCCAGGTGTTGTCGGCCATGTTGTGTTCAGTCCTTGGTGTAGACGAAATGGGTGTCCATGTCAGCCTCGATGTCGGCGATGTGATCGATGTACGCCGGGAAGCCGCCGTTGTAGTTGCCGTCCTGGCGTCGGTTTTCCTGGCCTTCGAAGTTGTAGTAACCGGGCGTGCACTCTTGATTGCGTGTGGTTTTTCCGCGGTGCGCAATCACCTCGTGCACCCACCAGTCCTCCGACTCAGACGTCACATCGATGGTGTCGTAGCCGTGCGTGCGGGCGTGCTTGATGCAGTTCGCAATGTGGTCGCCCTGCACTTGCAGCAGGTCGGTGAGGTTGAACTGAAACGATGCCTGGTAGCCGCCCATGATGAACATGTTCGGGAAACCGGCGGTGTGGATGCCCAGCATGGTGCGGATGCCGCTGTCGTACTTGTCGTTGAGGTCGAGATCGTTGTCACCGACGATCCGGTTGTAGATGCCGGTCTGTTGCACTTCGAACCCGGTGGCGTAGATGAGGAGGTCGACTTCATACTCGACGCCGTCGAAGATCGGGCCGCGCTCGCCGATCTCGGTGACACCCTTGCCATGGGTGTCGATGAGGTGCACGTTCGGTCGGTTGAACGCAGGGAGGTACTCGTTGTGGAAGCACGGCCGTTTGCACATCAGCATGTACCACGGCTTCAATGACTCGGCCGTGGCAGGGTCCTCGACGGTGTCGTCGATGCGCTTGTGGATGCGCATCATCGCGTCGATGTTGTTGTTCTCCTGACGGCGGATCTTCTCGTCACGAGTGATGCCGCCGCGCAGTTGACCGCGGCGTTCGGCCTGCTCGCGCAGCTTGCTGACGATCTTGGCGCGGCGCCTGGCCTGCCAGCCGTCGCCTTGCTTGGCTGCCCACTCGTCGCTGGTCTCCCAGTCGTCACGGATGTCGATCGAGGACGGGGTGCGCTGGAACACGTGCACGCTCTTCGCCGTCTTGGCGAGGTTGGGGATGATCTGTACGGCGCTTGCGCCGGTGCCGATGATGCCGACGCGGACGTCGCGCAGGTTTTCGAGGTCGGCGCCGGTGAAGCCGTAATCCCAACGCGACGTGTGAAAGGAGTGTCCCCGGTACGTCTCCATGCCGTCAATCCGCGCCAAACGCGGCTTGGCCAACGTGCCGTTTGCGCAGACCACGAACTTGGCGCGCATCGTGTCGCCGCGATCAGTCGTGATGTTCCAACGTTGGGCCTCGCCGTCCCACACCGTCGAGGTCACGGTGGTCTGGAACACGGCGAGGTCGTACAGGTCGTACTTCTCGGCGATTGCCTGGCAGTGGGCGAAGATCTCTGGGCCCTGCGCGTAGTGCCGGGTGGGGACGTAGTTCATCTCGTCGAGCAGCGGCAGATAGTCGTAGGCGACCACATCGCACGCCACTCCCGGATACCGATTCCAGTACCAGGTGCCACCGACGTCGGCGCCGCGTTCGACGATGCGGATGCTCTCGACACCCTTTTCGCGCAGTCGTGCCGATGTGAGCAGTGCGGAGAATCCGCCACCGATGAACAGCACCTCGACCTCGCCGCCGTTGGCCACATCGTCAATCGGTGTGCGCTCGACCCAATCGTCGGCGTACGGGTCACGTGCGAGGTCGGCCATCGCGCCGTCGAGATCGCGGTAGTTCTCGGTGCCGGGCGGTCGGTATTCGAGGCGGAGGTCGCGCTCCTCGGCAAATTTGGCCTTGATGTCGTCGTAGTACTCCTGCGGTGGACGGTCGGCGCGCTCGGTCACGTCGAAGTCCATCACGAACTTGTCCTGCTTCTCTTCGGCCATGAGGTCATCATCGCGGGGATGTAGCGTCGTCATCGGATCGGGGGATCCGTGACATCAGCGCCGACTCTCAGGCGCGCAAGCGAGATGGGGCCACAGGGTGGGAAAGTCATGAGCGACGACCAGTTGGTATTCGAACCACACGGCAAGGTGGCGGTGATCACCGGCGCGGCCGGTGGCATCGGTCTCGGCATGGCTCGGGCATTCACCGAAGCCGGAATGGCGGTGGTGATGGCGGACATCGATGCTGATCGCGTCGAGGCAGCTGCCGCGGAGTTGCGATCCGCCGGACACGACGCGATCGGCGTGCAGGCCGATGTCTCGAAACTTGACGATGTGCAAGCGATGGCCGACGCGACGATGGACACCCACAAACGCGTCGACGTACTGTGCAACAACGCCGGAGCTGCTGTGTTTGCGAAGCTCTTCAACGTCACGGTGGACGATTGGGAATGGACACTCGGGGTCGACCTGTGGGGACCGATCTATGGCACCAAGGTCTTTCAACCGCTCATCCAACAGTCCGAGCATGGAGGGCACATCAACACCACCTCGTCGGTCTCGGGCCTGATCGCCGGTGCTGCCGCGGGCCCGTACAACGTCGCCAAGAGTGGCGTCATCGCGCTCATGGCAACGCTTGAACGCGAGTTTCGAATCGGCAAGTCACCGCACCATGCATCGGTCCTCTGCCCCGGGCCGATCAACACCGAGATCAGCCGCAACAGCGTCCGCAACCGCAAGGCGGCACAGGGTGAAGTGGCGCAGGCCGGCGAGGCCGGCAAGAAGCTCGGCAGCAAGATCGGCGACTTCCTGTCGAACGGGATGGATCCCGACGAGGTGGGCCGCATCGTGCTCGACGGCATTGTGAACGGGAGGTTCTGGATGTTCACCCATCCTCGACTGCTCAAGCTCTATCGCGAGCAGATCGAGATGATGGATCCCGACGGGATGCTGTCCCAAGGCAGGCTGACCTGATGGCGGGGCCGCGGCCGCTTGATGGGGTGAAGGTGCTCGACCTCTCGCGAGTCTTCGCCGGGCCGATCGCCGGACGCACGCTCTCTGATCTTGGTGCGGACGTCGTGAAGATCGAGCCCCCCGATGGCGACGTCACGCGACTGTGGGGTCGCAAGACCGCCGGTCTCTCGACCTACTTCACGCAGCAGAACTGCGGCAAACGAAATGTTTGCATCGACTTGCAGGCCGATGGCGGCCCTGAGTTGGTGTTGCAACTCGCCGAGCAGGCCGACGTGTTGATCGAAAACTTTCGCCCGGGCGTGATGGCGAAGTTCGGCCTGGACTGGGCCACCGTGCATGCTCGTCATCCGGAGCTGATCATGTTGTCAATCAGCGGCTTCGGTCAGGACGGCCCAGAGGCGCAGCGCGCCGCGTACGCCTCGATCATCCATGCCGAATCGGGCATCCTGCCCCACGGGGTCGGTGACGAGATGCCGCTCGACCTCGACCTGAGCGCCGCGGACGTGCTCTCCGGGATGCACGGTGTGATTGGTGTGCTCTCGGCGCTCCGGATGCGCGACGCCGGCCACGGGGGGCAGCACATTGACATGGCGATGATCGATGCGATGACCTTCTCGGCCGACATCATTGTCAATGTGCTCGACGGAGCCCGACGAACTGAGTCGGTCAACGGTGAGGTGTGGCGAACCGTCGACGGACCCAAGATGTTGACCGGGGGCCTCCGCTGGATCTGGCATCAGCTCTCGAAGACCGCGGGGTTGGTCGATCCGACGCCGGCCGACGCCGATATCGCCGACAAGGTTGCGTCGCGTCGCAGGATCATCACGGACTACCTGTGTGGCCTCGCGGGTCGGGCCGAGGTCATCGCAACCTTTGAAGCGGCCAACCTGGCGTGGGCTGACGTCCGGGATTGCAGCGAAGTATTGGAGTCTCCGACTGTCATGCATCGCAACACGGTGGTCGAGGTCGACGACCGGGCCGGTGGCACGCGCAAGGTGGTACGCAACCCGTATCGGATGTCGGCGACTGACTGCTCCGACGTCGGCGTGGCAGCGTTTCGCGGGGAACACAATGCCGAAGTACTCGACGAGTGGCTTGGTATTGCTGCGGCCGATATCGGCGCGTTGAGCACGGACGAATGGGTGCAGTCATGAACGACGAATTGGTGCAACGACTCATCGACGAGTCGGACCTGCGCGACCTCATCCATCGATACGCGTTCGGCCTCGATCACGAAGACTGGGACTTGTGGCGAACCGTGTTCGCTGACGAAGTCACCATGGACATGAGCGATTACCAGCCGGAGCCACCGCCGCGTCCAGCGCCCGCTGACCGGGTGGTCGCCAATGCCCGCGTGCTGTTTGCCGGTCTCGAGCGCTCGCAGCACTTCATCGGTTCGCACCGCTACGCGATCGACGGCAACCGGGCCACGATCACGGCACACATGCGCGCCGAGCACTGGCTGCATACCGGACAGGGGTCCGACCGCTACACGATGTTTGGTACCTATACCGATGATGCGATCCGCACCGTCGACGGTTGGAAGCTTGAGCGTGTTCGGCTGCGCCTGCTCCGCGAAGAAGGCAACCGGTCACTGATGCGCGAGGCCGTCCGTCGCGGCAGATCCTGAGAGTCGCAAATGGCTTCCGACCGTGTGGGCGATCTCAGTCAGGCCGGCGACGGAGGGTGACCACCCGGTGCTGGACTCGCCAACCGTCACCGGTCTTGATCACCTGGTCGTAGTACGAAGCAGTTCCAGCGAGACCGCCGCGCAGTAAGGCGACGATCCGGAAGTTGAGGCGAACGCCATCGTCATCAGCATCGACGTAGATGTTCGTCATTGTGTGGGTCTTCGGATGCTCGGCATCTTCGTCCATGAAGCGCCGAATCTCGGTCAGCCCTTCGAGGAGCGGAACGCCAAGGTCGGTCATGTCGAACGTGGCGTCATCGGTGAAAATTCGGTCGAGCCGCGCCCAGTCTCGATCATCGATGGCGTCGCCGTATCGCCCGGGCAGTTCGTGCAGTTCGAGGCGGTCATCAGTCGAGATGGTCATCGTGTGCTCCGTTTGATCGGGTTCGGCTTGTCCTGCGCTTAGTTGCGTGGCAGCTCGGACCACGGTCGTTGGCGTTGTTCGGACTCGCCGGGCTCGCGAGGCAGCCCCAGCACTCGCTCACCGATGATGTTCCGGTTGACCTCGTCGCTGCCGCCGGCAATCGACATTGCCGGAGTGAACATGCAGTACGCATGAAACTGCCCGCCAGTCGGTGTGTCGTCTCCCCACAACATGCCCTCAGGTCCCATCGCTTCGAGTCCGAGATCGCGTGTCCGGCGTGACACCTCCGCGCCGATGACCTTGAGCGTCGAGACTTCGGGCCCCGGCTGACCGCCCGCTTTGACCGCCGCCATTGATCGCGCTGTTGACCAACGTGATGTTCGGCGGAGTTCGGCGAGCTGCATCATTCGTTGTCGTCGAATCGGGTCCGCCGAACCATCAAACTCATCGAGAATGTCGTCGAGGAGCCGGTTTGCCCCGCCGCTCATTGCCAATCCAAACCCGTCGACGTCTCCGTCGACCGCTGCTGCATGCTCGCCAGCAGTGCGCGTCAGATCGGCGCCGGCGAAATCGAATCCGCTACCGGATCCGGAGTTGTCTGGATCGCGTTCATGCGACAGTGTTGTCATACCGACCCGCCAGCCTTCGCCCTGTCCGCCGAGCAGGTCGTCGTTGGCAACACGAGCCTCGGAGAGGAACACCTCATTGAAGGCAATGTCGCCGGTCATTTCGCGGAGCGGCCGAACATCGACGGCGTCTTGGGTCATGTCGATCAGGAAGAAGGAGATGCCTTTGTGCTTGGGCAGATCCGGGTCGGTCCGTGCCATCAAAATGCCGAACGCCGCATTCTGAGCACCTGAGTTCCACACCTTCTGGCCGGTGATGATCCACTCGTCGCCATCGCGAACGGCACGCGTCGACAGGCCAGCCAGGTCGCTGCCGGCTCCTGGTTCGGAGAACAGTTGGCACCAGGTGTCGGTGCCGCGCACAATGCCGGGCATGAAGCGATCGAGTTGTTCGGAGGTGGCGTAGGTCAGCAGCGTCGGGGCCACGAGAAACGTCGACAAACCCTTGGGAGGCCCGTACGCGCCAGCGTCCAGTCGAGCCTGCTCGGCCTGCTTGGCGTCACGCGGGCTGAGCCCGCGGCCGCCCCGCCCCTCGGGCCACGAAGGAAAGGACCAACCCGTTTCGGCGAGGAGCGCCCACCACTCGCCGACCGGGCGATCTGGGTCCCAGTTCTTGGAGTACCACTCGAACGCCTCGTCGTAGATCGAAGTCGACATGGTTATGCCAGCCACGAGATGAGGGCGGCCGCGATGTCTTCGCCGCAGTCGTCTTGGATGAAGTGGCCGCCAGGAGCAAACTCCTGATGGGGCTGGCCCGAAGCCCCGGGCACGCGCTCGATGAACTCGTGGTGCAACTTGCCCAACACTGGATCGCCCGGACAGGCAAGCGTCAAGAACGGCTTGTCCCATTGCTCGAGAATCTGCCAGGCCGCGATGTTCTCAGCGACGCCACCGTGCTCTGGCGTGATCGGGACCAGCGTCGGAAACTCCCGAGCCCCCGCCATGTGCGCTTCGTCGGGGAAGGGCGCGCGGTACGCGTCCACCTCGTCGTCGGTGAGCTCGCGAGCAGCAGTTGCCCGCTGCATCAGTGCACCGCAATCCATGAGCGCCATGTTCTGCGACGCTGCCAACCACATGTCGAAGCCGGGGCCGAGGGAGGCCCCGACCGGAAGTCCGGTGTTGCCGATGGCCACGCGCTCAAAGCGGTCAGGGTCCTCGGCAACGACACGGAGGCCGATCAGCCCGCCCCAGTCCTGCGCGAACAACGTTGCGGTCGTCAGTTCAACTGCAGCGATGAACTGGTGGATCCAGGCCACGTGACCGTTGTAGGTGTACGCCGATCGTTCGACGGGCTTGTCTGATCGGCCGAACCCGATCAGGTCGGGGGCCACACACCGGAAGCCGGCGTCGACCAAGGGCGGGATCATCCGTCGATACAAGTAGCTCCAGGTCGGCTCGCCGTGCATGAGGAGCAGAACGGGTCCATCGGTCGGGCCCTCGTCGATATACGCCATGCGGAGTCCATCGATGTCGACGTACTTGGGTGCGTATGGAAAGTCTGGAAGATGCGCGAAGCGTTCGTCTGGAGTTCGCAGGAACTCGGTGCCGGTTGGTGTCTGGGTGGCGGCCATCGGTGAAACGTATCGCTCGTGCCGGTGCTGTTCAGAGCTGGGCTTGTGGGGTTCGGTGCGTTGGGCCGGGCGGCGGGTCGTTCGGTCGTGAGAACTCAAGCTGCCTGGTCAGCGGCCCTGCATCGCGAGCGTGACGCAGAGTGGGGTTGGCGGCACGGATGGCGTCGGTGCTCGTCCCGACTTAAAAGTAAGCAGACTCTAACGTAAGAAGTGGCTAACGCAGAGAGCATTCAGCGATACAATCATGTGACCGGATCGGACACGATGCTCGACCGGCCCACCGCAAGCCGCATCCCGCGGCACCGAGCAACGGAGCGCCAATGGACGCAGCAGCACGAGCCGTCGCTGAGCCGACTCGACGAGAAATCCTGCACCTCGTCAGGCATGACGAACGCACGGTCAGTGACATCGCCGAGCACTTCGACATCACTCGCCCAGCAATCAGCCAACACCTGCGCGTGCTTGCCGATGCAGAGTTGGTGACGGTGCGCAACGAAGGCACCCGGCGCTACTACCGGGCCCGCCCCGAAGGGCTCGCCGAGCTCACGGAATGGATGGCCGGGTTTTGGACGTCATCGCTGCGGTCGTTGGCCATTGAAGTCGAACGTGAACAGTGGAACGCCCGCAAGCAGCAACAGAGAAAATCGAAGAAATAACAGGGTGAGAGCCGACGTGTCGACTCAGGGCCCGTCGATATCGGCCGGCACCTGATGTCCGGCGAGCCGGGCCGCAGCAGCACAACACGCGCGATACAGGCGCCGATCGTCATCAGATGGGAGCGCCGCGAGATGTGCCCGAATCGTCACCCAGTCCGCTCGCGCTGCCGGTCCGGTCAGCGCGTCGGCCGCACCGCGAGCCGCAACATTGTCGAGCGTGTTGGACATCATCGACCAGTAGGCCGCGACGGGAACGCCGACTTCTTCGGCGAGGCGCTCGATCTGCGCGCACAGTGCAGTGAGGTGGTTCGCCGCAATGGTCGCAGCAGCGTGATACGCAACGCGTTGAGATGGAGCCACTTCCACAGCTTGGCCACCGAGCGACTCAACAATGTCGCGGAGCAACGGATCGCCATCGATCGCAAACGTGCAGTGGTCGAGCAGCCTGCGGGCACCGGTCTCGGCGTCGGGCAGCGACATCAACGGGTGTAAGGAGCCGACGCGCTGGTGCGGCGCAAGGAGGTCGAGGCCGGACGCTCCGGACGCGTGGAGGTAGAGGGCCGATGATCCCGGGAGTGCAGCGGCAACAGTTTCGATTGCAGTATCGGAGACGGCGATGAGCACGACGTCCGCGAGCGCGACCTGTTCCGCCAACTCGGTCAACTCTTTCTGGCTCGCAGTGTTCGCAGTAATCGGTCGGGCCGGAACCGACGTGACGACCCAACCCGCCGCAGCCAGCGCGCGGCTGAACGCCGCGCCAGCTCGACCAGTGCCGACAACGACGCACCGCCCCGGCGACTCGTTCACGGGTTGAGGAAAGTGGAAAGGCCCTGCTGCGGGACGGCTGCAACGCTAGCAAAGAGCGAGTCAAGGTCGTCGTCGGTCATCGGTGGTGGCGAACCGAGAAGTTCGAGCTGCGCGTCGTAGTGCAGCTCGCAACCCCTGTCGTTCGACGTGAACGTGAGAACGTCGTAGGCGCGGAAGGTGTCGTTGATTCCCTCCATCACGAATCGATGGGGAGCTTCCACTTCAAGCAACTCGTACACCACAGTCGCTGGCTGACCGTCAAAACCGGTGACGGTGACCTCATAGGTCGAGCCGACCGCCTGGCCCTCACCGGTCAAGCGGCGCGGAGTGGTGACGCCTCGGTCCCACTCGTTGACACGCCGGAGGTCGATACATCGGTCGAATGCCTCGCGCACCGAGAGGGCAGATTGAACGCTGAACACCTGCTGAGCCATGCCGATGAGACTCGCACACTTTCTCCTCAACTGTCTGAGCCCGGCGGTCGATACATCATCATGACAAGTGTTGACGTCGCAACGGTGCCTGGCACGGTGGAGCCCCCACTGCAGTGTGGAACGATCCTCGTGAACAGCCTGGGAAACCTACGCGTGCTGAGATCCCGGACACGTGAGGACGACGGTTGGAACTGCGCAGACGGTGCAGCCATCTCCGATCAAGACGCAACCAACGGCGAGAAGTGGCAGGCCTACGAGCCCAGCACACTTGCTGCTGACCTGCAGCTGGCTCGCGAACTCCACGAGATGGCTGGAGCACGTGAGCTCAGCGGTGGTCTCGCCACGTGGGATGCGTGCTCCGGCCGCCGTTGTGTTCTCCCGAAACTCGCAAGGATCGTTCGCTGAACCGAACACTGACCATGTCAGGCCACGGGCACGTGCTGTCGTGCCCACTCGTACATGGCAATGCCAGACGCCACTCCGGCATTGAGTGATCTGGTCGACCCAAACTGTGTGATCGCGCACGTCATGCTCGCCGCAGCATTTGCCTCGGGCGACAATCCGGGACCCTCTTGCCCGAAGAGCAGCACACACTCGCGTGGCAGCGATGTGCGCTCAATCGGAACCGACCCCTCAATGTTGTCGATGGCAACGATCGGGACCGACTGCTCAGCAGCCCAGGCCGCGAAGGCGCTGATGGTTGCGTGGTGATGAAGGTGCTGGTATCGGTGCGTTGACATCGCTCCACGGCGATCCCAGCGGTGTGGTCCGATGATGTGCACGGCGGCCGCAAGGAACGCGTTTGCGTTGCGCACGACGGTGCCAATGTTGAAGTCATGTTCCCAGTTCTCGATCGCGACGTGCAGGCCATGGCGGCGCAAGTCGAGGTCATCGACGATTGCTTCGACCGTCCAGTATCGATATCGGTCCACCACGTTGCGACGGTCGCCGCCGGCGAGCAGCTCCGGATCGAAGTGCGGTTCGGTTGGCCAAGGCTGAGGATGCGGTCCGACCCCCACCGTGTTGGAGTGTGCAGGCGACGCGGGGCCATGATCGTCGCTCACGTCGGCCAGGTGTCGGCGACGCGATAGCCGAGGGGCCAGGGGTCAGTTACGTCGGTCTCGTACGCGAAGCGGCCGTACCGCCAAGCTCTGCCGGTCACCAGCGGCACGATGGCATCGAGGTCGCCGACCTTGGTGTCGCTCTCGATCTGACCGACGAACTCCGAACCGATGACCGATTGCATCCGCAAACGATCCCCGACGGCCATGGTCCCCTGCGAGCGCAGCAGTGCCATGCGCGCCGACACGCCGGTGCCAGTCGGCGATCGATCCAGCTTGCCTGGTTCGACCACCACCGTGTTCGTCATCATGAAGTCGTCACCGGAGTCGCGCTCGAGGGGCCCGGCGATCTGGCAGAACGAAAAGTGCGTCCAGTCGGTCGTCGGGTGCGCGAACTGGAGCTGGTCGTTCGCCGCCCGAGTGATCAGCGATCCGAGCGCGGCGAGCTCGCGAGCCGCCTCGGGGACGACGGTGATACCGAGGTCGATGGCATCGACCATGACGAAGCTGTCGCCGCCGAATGCGGTGTCGACGCGCAGTTCGCCACAGCCGTCCAGGTGCAGGGGGAGGTCGCGGGCCACTGCGAATGACGGAACGTTCCGCACGGTCACGTTCAGTACCTTCCCGTCGCGACAGTCGGCGACGACCCTGACCAGTCCGCCGGGAGCCTGGAGCGTGAGTGTGGTGGTCGGCTCGGTCATCGCGACGATCCCGGTTTCCAGCACGACGGTCGCCACGCACATCGAGTTTGAACCGGACATCGGTGGCGTGTCTTCGGGTTCCATGATGATGAACCCGACATCGGCGGCGGGGTCGGTGGGCGGCACCAAGAGGTTGACGTGTTTGAACACCCCACCGCGCGGTTCGTTACCAACCAATCGACGAAGCCGCCCGTCTGCTGCGATCCAGCGGGACTGTTCCCAGACGGTGTCGCCCGGCGGGGGCGCAACGCCACCGACGATCACATCGCCGACTTCGCCTTCGGCGTGGCACCCGACGACCTCGATCGGTCCGGTCAGCAGGCCGTCCAGCGAATGGTCGAATGGCGTCGCACCGTCTGTCGTCTGTTGCATCGACTGATGGTAGCGATTGCGATTCTGCGAGACTGGCGAATCGAATCGAGCCGATCCACCAGCAGGAGCAGTTATGTCCGACGCCAGTCCCGTTCACTTCATCGCCCACTTCACCGTCACTGACGGCGACGGCTATCACAATTACGAGAAGCGATTCTTCCCCGTGCTCAAGCCATACGGCGCGAAATTCATCACCTTTGACGACAACGTGACTGTGCTGGAAGGTGAGCGCGAGGCTGGACGCACGGTCATCATTCAGTTCCCATCCGAGAAAGTGCTGATGGAATGGTGGAACTCACCCGAGTACCGCGAGCTGGCCGCCATCCGCCACCAGGCGACCACCACGTTCTCGGTGTCCGTCATTCACGCGATCCCGCAGCGCTGACGAGCCGAACAGCCAACAATTAGCAGGCCACCGAGGTCGACAAGGACACAAGATGACGATCACCGAACCCCAACGATCTACCCCCACCAACCCGATCGCCGAGGTGCGCGCCTGGTTGACCAAGAACTGGGACCCCGACCTCACCGTTGCGGAGTGGTGGCAGTTGCTCGGCATCTCAGGCTGGGCGGCACCCGTTCTGCCTGCCGAGGCATTTGGGCTCGGCCTGTCCCGCGCCGACTCAGTTGCGGTGATGCGCGAGATCGGGGCGTTCGGTGCACTTGGCCCGCCGAGCGGCCTCGGGCTCCTGCTTGCGGCGCCGACGATTGCCACACACGGCACAACCGAACAGATTGACAACTACATCCGCGACATCGTCACCGGACAGCAGGCATGGTGTCAGCTGTTCAGCGAGCCCGGCGCCGGATCCGATCTCGCCGGCCTCACGACTCGCGCCGAGCGCGACGGCGACGAGTGGATCGTCAACGGGCAGAAGGTATGGACCTCACTGGGACAAACCGCCGATATGGGCATGCTCATTGCGCGGACCAACGTGGACGTGCCGAAGCACCAGGGCATCAGTTGGATGGCCATCGACATGCATCAACCCGGTGTCGAGATCCGCCCACTCCACGAGATGACCGGGCACGCCATGTTCAACGAGGTGTTCCTCACCGATGCCCGCGTCCCGGTCGATGCGGTGATCGGCGACATCAACAATGGCTGGGCTGCAACAAACACGACCTTGCAAGCGGAGCGGGCCGGGCTTGGCGCCGGTGGCTCTGGCGGCGCCGCCGGGGCGCAACCCGGCACGATTGCCAAGCAACTCGAGCGACGTGCCGGAGATCTGGTCCCAGCGAAGAGCGCCGCCGGAACGAAGAAGTCAGGCGACAAGAACGCCAATCGGCGGGCGGTCAATCGTCCGAATCAGACGCTCCTGATCGACTTTGCCCAGAGCGAGGGCAAGATCGGTGATCCAACCGTTCGTCAGGATCTGATGCGTTTGCACACGCTCAACGTCGTCGGTGGGCTCAATGCCCAGCGACTCAAGGGCATGCGGAGCGCCGGCAAGGACATCCCTGGCATGGCCAACATTTCGAAGCTGATGATGAGCGACGTCGTTCGGCTGTCGCGTGACGTTGGGCTCGGCATTCTCGGTGCGGCAGGGACACTCCACGCTTACACGGCCGAGCAGCGTGAGTCACTCAACGCTGCAACAGGTAACCCGCTGCTCGGCATGATCACCGGTCAGGCGCTCTATGCCCAGGCCCCGCCGATCTATGGCGGCACCGACCAGATTCAGAAGAACATCATTGGCGAGCGTGTCCTTGGGCTGCCCAAGGAGCCAAACAACGACAAGGTGCTTCCGTTCTCCGAACTTCCCAAGAACGTCTGACCCCGTCGGGCCCGGCTGAGCCGAGCGTCAGCTCCAGCGGTCGTGGCGGACGAGCTCGTCGAGTGAGACGCGCTGGCGCTTCAGCGGGCTGTCGGGATGATCCTCGACGGGATAGCCCAGGGTGATCACCATTGGCATCACCCAATCGTTTGGCAAGCCGACAGCGGCGCGGGTGACATCGGCATGCCCCAGCGTCACCGGACAGGTGCCGATGCCTTCGTCGTGCGCGGCAATCATCATGTTCTGCGCTTGGCGTCCAACGTCGAACAGGCGAAGTTCGCTGGCAGGCGAGGCGAATCCGATGATCGTCGCTGAGCTCCCAATCCACGATGCAAAGTCGCCGGCCTTGACGAGTGCGTCTTGCACCGCCTGGTCGGTGATCACGATCAGACGGTTTGCCTCGACGTTCTTGGCGCTGCCCGCCATGCGTCCGGCCTGGAGGATCCGCGCCATCGATTCATCGGCGATGGGTTCAGCGGTGTACATCCGGAGGTCACGTTTGGACACGATGGCCTCGTACGGAGTCATGGATTCTGCAGTCATGTGCCCAAGTGTTGCACGGTGGCGTCGGAACGGGGTGAGCAGCGCTGAGATCAGGACCGGAGCAGGCGTCCGGGGCGCTCGCCCGTGAACTCGTCGTGCTCACGGGTGACGATGCCCGCCACGACGGTGGCGACGTAGCCTTCGGCTGCCTGCAGCAGCCGGGTTCCGCCTGCAGGGAGGTCGTCGACCAGCCGTGGTTCGCGGAGCTGCAGGTTCGCGTGGTCGATCACGTTGACGTCGGCGCGTTTGCCCACCGCCAGCACGCCTCGGTCGTCGAGGCCGAAGAGTGCGGCAGTGTCCGCAGTCATCTTCTTCACGACGGATTCGATCGGGAGTCGCGGTCCCCGCGTGCGGTCGCGTGCCCAGTGCGTGAGCATCCATGTCGGTGTCGATGCGTCGCAGATGAAGTTGGCGTGCGCACCGCCGTCGGCGAGTCCGAGGACTGCAGCAGGATGGGTGAGCATTTCGTAGAGGGCGTCACCGTTTCCGTGGGCGTAGCCGAGGAACGGCATCATGAGCAACGCTTCGCCGTCGCGTTCGCGGAGCCGGTCGTAGAACTCCTCGATCGGTTCGACACCCCGGGCGCTCGCGAGGGCGGCAATCGATCGATCTGCTGTGGGCTCGTAGTCGACCGGGTCGCCGAGCAGGTACTGGCGGTCGAAGCCGTCGACTACCTGGGCGGCCATTGGCTCGGTCTCGCGCAGGATGTGCATCGACGCCTGTGACTCCTCGATGAGTCGCGCCTTGAGGGCGGCGTTGGCCATCGCCTCGGCCTGTTCTCCAAACGACAGATCTTTCAGCGGTGCGAAGCTCGGCATCTCCTTGAAGCGGTGGCGCGTCGACAGTCCGATCAGAATGCCGAAGGGGCGACCTGCGACCTGCGGAATGACCTGGTGGCCGGCGTCCTGTGCCTCTTGGGAGCGCGTCATCAACTCTTTCCATTCGTCGGGCTGCACGAGGTTCTGCAACATCAGCCAGGTGACCGGACGCCCGATGTCGTCGGCGAGCCGGCAGATCCAGTCGATCTCCTTCTTCGGCGCGACAAGGTCCTCGCCGGCGAGTCCGGCTGGGGCCACTTCGAACACTCCCTTACCTGAGCGGGCCATTGCCCGACCGATGGTGAACAGCTCGTCTTCGGCGGCGAATGTGCCCGGCACCGGCTCGCCGTTCATCGCTCTGTGGCCGATGGTGCGGCTGGTCGAGAACCCGAAAGCGCCCGCCTCGACTGCCTCGTTGACGATGTTCGCCATTTCCGCAATGTCATCGGAGGTGGCCGGCTCGTTGTCTGCGCCGCGCTGGCCCATGACGTACGTGCGGACGGGGCCATGCGCGATCATTGCGCCGATGTCGGCGACAAACTCGCGACGGTCAAGTGCGTCGAGGTACTCGGGAAAGGTTTCCCAATCCCATGCAATACCTTCACTCAGTGCTGCACCGGGAATGTCTTCGACGCCCTCCATCAGCTCGATGAGGAACTCGTGCTCGTCGGGCTTGGCCGGGGCGAACCCGACCCCGCAGTTGCCCATCATCAGGGTGGTCACGCCGTGCGGCGTGGACGGCTCGAGCTCGGCATCCCATGTGGCCTGACCGTCATAGTGCGTATGGATGTCGACGAAGCCCGGCGTCACCAACAGGCCGCTTGCATCGATCTCGCGTCGGCCACTGCCGACGTCAGTGCCGATTCCGGTAATCACATCGCCATCGATCGCGATGCTCAGTCCGAGGCGCGGTGCTGCACCGGTGCCGTCGACGACAAGGCCGTTGCGAATGACGAGATCGTGCTCCATCACCCCAGTCTTGTCGCTTGCCCACCGAAGCAACGTGTCAGCTCCCCATTGCGCAGCGTCACAAGCCGGAGGGGTGGAAACGGGAGGATTCAGGAGTCGGTGCTGGCGGTTCCACGCGCCTGATCGGGCGCTCGACCTGTCAACCCGAATCAGGCCGTGTCAGACTCGCGTCGTGACTGTGCAGCACCCTCTCTCGGGCCAGTCGGTCCTCATCGCCGGGGCCTCCGGCGGACTTGGAACGGCCCTGGCGGTCGAATTGGCTCGGCGTGGCGCCACCCTGACGCTCGTTGCCCGAGACGTCGATCGCCTTGCAGCCGTTCCGGTGGACGCACAGCGAGTGGCACTCGATTTGCGCGTGCCGGACGCTTGCGTCCGTGCAGTCGAGGCGACCATCGCTCACGCTGGTCGGCTCGATGTTGTGGTGAACGCCGTCGGGGTGGTGGCGTTCGGGAACGTGGCCGATCTATCGATCGATGCGATGGAGGAGCTGTTCCTGACCAACACGTTCGTGCCGATCATGCTGGCCAATGCGGCGATCGGACGGATCGAACCACGAGGTGCGATCGTCAACATCTCTGGAGTCATTGCCGAACAGAACCTGCCGGGAATGGCGGCGTACGGTGCGTCGAAGGCGGCAGTTCGATCGTTTGATGAGGCACTTGGCCGCGAGGCGCGACGAACGAAGATCCGGGTGCTCGATGCCCGGCCAGGGCATACGGAAACCGGTCTTGCCGACCATCCGATCGAAGGAGCATCGCCCAAGATGCCCGAGGGGATGGCGCCGGCTCACGTTGCCACCGTCATCTGCGACGCGCTCGAAGCTGGTACGAACGACCTCCCGAGTAGCGCATTCACGTGAACGGCCGACTGCCGACGGTCTGGGTGTTCGGCGACCAATTGCACCGGCGCACCGGAGCCTTGCGCGATCGAGAAGCGGGCGATTGCCGAGTCCTGCTCGTCGAAAGTGAGCTGAAGATCTCGTCGAAGCGATGGCACCGGCAGCGACTCCACCTGGTGCTCTCAGCGATGCGACATTTCGCACAGGAGCTCCGAGACGAAGGCTTCGATGTCGACCTGCGACGCGCGCCGAGCTTCGTGCAGGGATATCGCGAGCACTGTGCCGAATTCGATGTTGATCGGCTCGTCGTGATGGAACCGATGAGCTGGGACGTGACCGCGCTGCTCGGACGCCTGGAGGCAAGTGGGCGTGTTGAGATGCTTCCGAACGACCAGTTCTTCTGCCACTACAGCGAATTCGAAGAGTGGGCTGAGGGGCGCAAGCGGTTCAAGATGGAGGACTTCTATCGATGGCAGCGCGAACGGTTCGGAGTCCTCATGGACGGCGTGGCGCCCATCGGTGGAAAGTGGAACTTCGATCACGACAACCGCGAGAAGCCACCGAAGGACGGACGTTCGTGGCCAGCGATCACCCACTTCGAACCGGACGACATTGACGCCGAGGTCAGCGATCTCATTGCATCGCTCGGCGATGAGGTGTGGGGCAGCGGTGCGGACGGCACCTGGCCGGTGACTCGCCAGCAAGCAGTCACGCGGTTGAACGAATTCATCGCCACTGGCCTCGAGCCGTTTGGTCCGCACGAGGACGCCATGCTCGCCGACGAGTGGAAGCTTGCGCACTCGGTGTTGTCGTCATGTATGAATCTCGGACTGCTGCACCCGACGGAGGTCGTTGAAGCCGCTGAGACGGCCTTACGCGAACGCGACCTGCCGATCAACTCGGTCGAGGGGTTCATCCGGCAAGTGCTGGGGTGGCGCGAGTACGTGTGGTGCGTCTACTGGCGGTGGATGCCCGACTATCGATCTCGTAACCACCTCAAAGCAACGCGGCCCGTACCACCTGCGTTCACCGGCCGGGCGACGACCGAGATGGCGTGCGTGTCCAACGCCGTCAGCCATCTCGATGCGCATGGGTACACCCATCACATCGAGCGTTTGATGGTGTTCGGCAATCTTGCGCTCACGGCCGGCGTCGATCCGTGGGCGATGACCGAGTGGATGTGGGCGAGCTTCGTCGACGGTGCGGAGTGGGTGATGTTGCCGAACGTGATCGGGATGGCACTGCACGCTGACGGCGGGATGATGGCGACGAAGCCTTATGCGTCGGGCGGCGCGTACATCAACAAGATGAGCGACTCCTGCCGCGGGTGCCGATTCGACCCGAAGCAGCGCACTGGCGATGACGCCTGTCCGTTCACAACGCTGTACTGGGACTTCCTTGCGCGCAACGCGGAGGAGTTCTCCAACAACCACCGGATGGCTCAGCAGCTCGCCGGCTTGCGTCGGTTGAGCGACCTCGACGCTGTCCGCGATCGCGCGACCGAAGTGCTCACAGCACTCGACGCCGGCACGCTGTGACCCCTCAGTCACACCCGCACTCCCACGCCCCAGCCCATCACCACCCCAGGCCATCACCACCCCAGCCCATCACCGCCCCACCACGTTTGCGTCGGGATTATTGCCGAACGGTCCGCAAAAAACCCGACACAAACGTGAAGACGAGGCGGTTAGGCGTCTGTCGCGATGACTTCGTCGCGGAGGTCACGCTTGAGGATCTTGCCGCTGGCGTTGCGCGGCAGTGACTCGTGCACGATCGAGACCCGGGTCGGCACCTTGAACTTGGCGAGGTGCGAACCGACGAACTGTTGCAGCTCGCCCACCTCGAGTGTCTGACCTGGCTTGACCATGACGTGGCAAGCCAGTTCTTCACCGAGTCGCTCGTCAGGGATGCCGTACACCGCTGCTTCGTACACCGCCGGATGTTCGTAGATCGTCGCTTCGACCTCGGCGCAGTAGATGTTCTCACCGCCGCGCAGGATCATGTCCTTCGCCCGGTCGCTGATGTAAACGAAACCCTCCGCATCGAGGTGGCCGATGTCGCCCGAACGCAGCCAGCCGTCAACGATCGTCTCAGCGGTTGCCTCGGGTCGGTTCCAATAGCCGCGAATGAGTGATGGACTGCGGAACCAGATCTCACCGGTCTCACCGAGCGGCAGTTCGTTGCCTTCCGGATCGGTGATCTTGAGATCCATGATCGGCACAGGCCGACCGGTGGACTTCGGATTGTTGACGAAGTCATCGCCCGCGTTCTGTGGCCCGTAGGCATTCGTCTCGGTCATCCCATAGCCGAGGCCGGGCCGGCCGCGCTGGAACTCGTCTTCGATGCGCTTGACCAGTTCGGGCGGCATCGGCGCGCCGCCCCCGCCGACCGAACGAAGGCTGGATGTGTCGCGCTCGGCAAACGTCTCTGCTTCGAGCAGATCCCAGCTCATCGTGGGGACGCCGACGAAGTTGGTGACTCGTTCTTGTTCGATCAATTCGAGCGCACGATTCGGTTCCCACTTGTACGTCATGACGAGCTTGGCGCCGCTGACGAACGATCCGAGCATCACCGGTACGAGACCGGTCACATGGAACAGCGGCACGCACAGCATGAATGCGGTCTGGGGCGCGCCGCCCTCTTCGACCGAGGCTGGGTCCTCGGGCTCGCGGAGGTTGCCGACCGCTGCCCGTGCAGCGAAAGCAAGCAATGCACTGAGCACGGCACGGTGCGTTGAGACCGCCCCTTTCGGGCGTCCCGTGGTGCCTGAGGTGTACAGGATCGTCATGTCCTCGTCGGGGTCGATATCGACATCGGGCAACGTGGCGCCGGGCGTGAGGAGTTCGTCGAGCGAGAGCACGCCGTCCGGCAGCGTGCCCTGGGGGCGGACGACCACGATGGTCGCCTCGATCTCACCCGGCGCAGCAGCCTGCATTCGACCGAGTCGCTCGTCGTCGGCGATCACAACGTTCGAACCGGAGTCCTCAAGAGCAAAGACCATTTCCTCGGTCACCCACCACGCATTCATCGGCACGGCGACGGCGCCGACGGAGGTGATCGCGGCGAACGCGGCGATCCACTCGGGATAGTTGCGCATGGCAATGGCGACGCGGTCACCCTTCTCGACGCCGAGGTCGTTGACGAGTGCGTGGCCGATCTGGCCGATCATTTCGATGACGCGTGGCATCGCCCAACGCTCGTCCTCGAAGATGATGAACTCGTCCGTACGCGCCGCAGCCAGAGCAAACAGCGCCCGAATGTTCGGTGGCGTGCCGGCGAACACCTTGCTCGTGCGGCCGAACACTTCGGTCTCTTGAATCTCGAACATCGAGCCGGGCGCGCACACGGCCGCACAGGCGTCCTGGAAAGTCATCGTCATAAGGACGACATGGTGCCAGGCCCGCCGTCGTCGGGGCGAACTCCACTCGCAGGTCGGTCCCGAGGTGCGCCGCATCGTGCCCTGGCTCAATGCAGCGATTCCGTTCGGAGGGGAGCCCTGGCCGGTGTGATCAATCCCGGACAGGGCGCGACGGTGACCTGGTCAGGTGGTGGTGGTCAGGTGGTGGTCACGCGGTGATCGAGTAGTGGCTCAGGTCGGGATCGTGGGTCATGGACCAGTAGTCGACGAGCCTCCACGGCATGATCACCACGACCCTGCCGGCGTCGTTGCGATACCAGTTGCGGAGCCCGTCGGTGCTCCAGATCAGATGCTCATGTTCTGCGTCGAAGGCATCGTTGTAGTCGACCATCGGTTGCTCGCGGACCTCGATGGTCCGTCCGTCGGCCGCAGCCATTGCGGCGACACATGCGCTGATGTGACGGGCATGACACTCGGCTTGGAAGATCGCGCTGCCGCCGTGCCCGAGACCGGTGGTGGGGCCCTGCATGATGAAGAAGTTCGGGAAGTCGGCCACGGTGATGCCGAGATAGGCCATCGGGTCATCGTCGGCCCACAGGTCTGCCAGGTCGATGCCGCCGCGACCGCGGAGACCCAGCCGGCTGGCCCCTTGGAACACTTCGAAGCCGTTCGCAAGCACGACGATGTCATGCTCGCGATGCTGCCCGTCGGCGACGACACCGGTCGCGTCGACGTGATCGGCTGCGTCGACAACGAGTTCGACATTCGGCTTGCGAACGGTCGCGAACCAACCATTGTCGAGCAAGATGCGCTTGCCGTAGGGCGGGTAACTCGGCATGCACTTCTCGACAAGGTCGGCGCGCCCGTCGAGCTCTGTCAGGAGATGATCAGCCATCTGCTGGCGGTGACGTTCGTTGGCTCGATTGATGGAGTGCGGGTGCTCCCAATCCGGGTCTTTCCGCAGGAGCGGGAGGAGACCGTCGCCGTACCGCCACAGCATGACGAAGCGGAACCACGACGCATAGAACGGCAAGTGCTCGAACAGCCACTGCGAGCCTTCGGGAATTGGTTCGTGATAGCGGGGGATCGGTCGCGCCCACTGCGCCGTGCGTTGATACACGGTGAGTTCGGCGACCTGGTCCGCGATCGCCGGGACAATCTGCATCGATGACGCACCCGTCCCGATCACGGCGACACGTTTTCCTGTGAGATCGAGACCGTCGGGCCAATGCGACGAATGGAAGCAGGGGCCCTCGAAGCTGTCGGTGCCCGGCACCGGTGGGGGCTTGGGCACGTTGAGCTGGCCAATCGCGCTGATCAGCACTTGGTATGACCGCGACTCGCTGCCGTTCGGAGTCTCAAGTTCAACGCGCCACTCCTGAGTGTCGTCGTCCCACTGCGCGCCGGTGAGACCGGTCTCGAACTGTACGTGGCGCGTGACATCACAGTCGTCGGCCGTCTGCTGCAGGTAGGTCTCGAGGTCCGCCTGCGGCGAGAAGAAACGCGACCAGCGGTGGGGTCGGGCGAACGAGAACGAGTACGCGTGATTCGGGGTGTCGACGCCAGCGCCGGGGTATCGGTTGTCGCGCCACACCCCACCGACGCTGGGGCCACGTTCGACGATGTCGTAGTCGAGCCCCATTCGATCGAGCCGTGCACCCATGATGATGCCGCTCGCTCCGGCGCCGACCACGAGGACACTGGGGCGCGCCGCGCCCTCGGGCCAGTCGATATCGCGCGACACGAATCCCATTTCCTCGCGCATCATCGGGGCGTACTCGGGGGTGACGGGCTCGCCGAGACAGGCGCTCATCATTTCGACCATCAACTCGTCACCGGGGTCGGAGATCACTGGCGTCGTGCCATGCTCGGCGATTGCCGCGTCCCAGATCTGTTCGGCGATCTCGTCGGAAAACCCGGCGTCTTCGGGTGCGATGAGGCGAACGTCGCGTTGCGGCAAGTACGGCTCGGCGAGCCACTTGCGGTCTCCGGTGATCTGAAAAAGGCACATCACCAGAACCCGCAGGTCGGCATCACGCACGGCAGCGCCGATCTTGGTCTCGTTCGCTTCGATCATCACTGACAGCCTGGCCCAGCCGTGAGTCGCACAACGAGTCCGGTCCGGGCCAGATTCAGCCGCCGGGCTAGCTTGCCGACGATGAGTGGGATGTCGACGGCGGAGTTTCTCGGAATGGTGGACCACGGAGACGGCCAGTGGGCGGTGCCGATCACCGACCGTGCGGTCGGTGGCGGGCGCGGCTCGCTGTTCGGTGGCATCGGACTCGCAGTTGGCGTCGCGACGATGGAAATCGAGACCGGCCAGCCCGCGGTCTGGGCGACGGCGCAATACATCGCCACGATGTACAACCCGTCGGAGATGCGGCTCAACGTGACGAAGCCGGCCGTTGGGCGCACGGTGACCCAGTGCCGTGTGTACGGCACGTTCGAAGACGACGATGTCGTGACCGTGCTCGGGGCAACGGGACAACGACCCGAACAACTGCGCGGTGTCTGGGAGCAGTACCCCGATCCGGTGGCGCCATCAGGGTCGGTCGACCCCGAGCGCGAGTTCGATTACCCATCCCTGCATGACCACGTCGAGGTCAAGATGGCGCGCGGCATGTTCGGCTTCTCCGGCGCCGGGAAGCCGACCGGTGATCATCGATCACTGGTCTGGGTCCGCATGCCCGAGGTCCGCGTCGATGCGGCGGCGCTGGCGATCATTGCCGACTACAGCCCGTCGGTCATCGGCAATGCTGCAGGCCGGGTAACCAACCTGTCGAGTCTGGACAACACGATCCGATTCGCCGATCCGGCCCCGGACGACACCGACTGGGTGCTGTGTGACAACCGCGTTGAGTTCATGGGGAACGGATTCGCCCACAGCAGCTGTCTGATGTGGAGCGAACGTGGCCAACTGCTCGCCACAGCCAGCCAGTCGATGACGATTGTGCCGGTCTGACGGCCGACGGCCCCGTCGAGTCTTGGTCAGCCAGACTCAGCGATCGCGCATCTGCGTACCGACTCCGGCAGTGATGAAGACGACGGTGGTCGGTCCGTCGACGACGTCGGCGGTGTGCCACACGCCGGGGCCATTGACGACTGCTTGACCGGCCGAGATGGTCGCCGTGTTGATCGTCCCGTCGATCGCCTCCTGCGTCAGCGCCACCGACCCATTGATGCAGAGCACCAGTTCACTGCCGTTGGGGTGCATCTCCCAGGTGTCCCACGTCTCGGTGAACGTGTGCATCGAAACGAGCCGGCCCTCGAAGCCATCGTCGCCGTGCGACTGTTCGTACTCGGCGTACCACTCCATGTCGCCGGTATGGGTTGGGAGGGGCAGGGTGGCGGCGCCGAGTCCGAGGTGGACGAAGTTGCCAGAAGAGAAGTCGATCACGTCGCTCATGTCCCATGCTCGCGTACCGCAGACCACCTGGCGATCACGTCGCCGCTTTGAGCGACGAATGGGTCAGTCCGTGCTGCGTCAACGTTCAGCCGGCTGACCTGTCTCGCGCCCGCCGGTACGGTGCACTTGTGCAGGACCCATCGATCGCTTCGACGGCGATCCGCGAGCGACGAGCATGGATGATCGTGGCGGTGGGCACGATGTGCAGCGCGTTGCCGGTCTTCCTCACCGGTGCAGTCGGTGTGCAGCTGCGTGACGATCTCGACATCACCGCAACGGCGATTGGCCTGTCGATGGGCGTCTCGTTCGCTGTTGCTGCGTTGCTCTCGGCCCCGATGGGTCGGCTCGCGCAGCGTCTCGGACCACAGCGTGGGTTTCGCGCCGGATTGGCGATGACTGCATCGGCGGTGGTTGCGATTTCAATGTTTGCCGATTCCGTGCTCGCGCTGGCACTGCTGTTGGCAGTCGCTGGGGCAGCCAATGCGTTGAATCAGCCATCCGCCAACCTGCTGCTTGCTTCGCATGTCGATCCACAGCGGCTCGGATTCGCGTTCGCAGTGAAGCAGTCGGGGATGCCGGCAGCAGCGCTCGTCGGCGGAGTGGCCGTTCCAGCGGTGGCGCTGACGGTTGGTTGGGAGTGGGCGTATGCGGGAGCGGGCGTGCTTGCACTCGTCGTCATGGTCCTGTTGCCGCCGGATCGAGCGGACGTCGCCATCCCGACGAGGTCGTCGAGTGGCAAGGCACCGAGACCCGACATGCGGACGTCACTCCTCGCGTTGTATGCCGCCGTCGGATTCCTCGGCGCGATGCATGCGGGAGCGATGGTCGGGTTCATCACGAGTGGTGCTGAGGAGTCGGGAATTTCGCCCGGCGTCGCCGGTCTGGTGCTCAGTTTTGGTTCGGCGACCGGGATTGCCAGTCGTCTGTATCAGGGCTGGCGGGTTGACAAGTCCGGAATGCTGCCAATTCAACGACTGATCCTGCTGTACTTCGTCGGCGGCCTGGGGGCGTTGATGCTGGCGGTCGACGTGCCGATCACCTACCTCCTGGCGCCGATCCCAGCATTCGCGTTCGGTTGGGCGTGGCCCGGCCTGTTCAACCTCTCGGTCATCAGGAACAATCCGTCGGCACCCGGCGCGGCAACGGGGATCACCCAGATCGGTGTGTTCATCGGAGCAGCTGCTGGTCCGGCACTCGGTGGTGTCATCGTCGACGCCGGCGGCTATCGATGGCTGTGGCTGACCGGCGCTGCGGCGCTGTTCGTCGGCTCGGCGCTCGCCGCGTTCCTGCGACGCGAAATTCGGGCATCTCGGCTCGACTCTGAGAGGGTGGCCCGATGAGCAGGCTCTTCGAAGAACTCGGGCGCGAACCGACACCGATGGGCGACATCAGCCTCCGGCGCCGCTGGGAACCGGAGTTGGAGCTCGATGTGTGGGAGGTCATTCTCGGTGACGAGTTCTTGATGTCAAGTTTGTTCACGACTGGTGAGCGGGCGTTGGCATCGCTCGGATTGGCCGCCACAGTTGGCGACAATCTCAACATCGCCATCGGCGGATTGGGCCTCGGATACACCGCCGTTGAGGCGTTGGCCGACGAGCGGGTGGCGTCGATGTATGTCGTCGACACCCTCGCCGCGGTGATCGGATGGCACGAAGGCCACCGCACCCCACTCGGCGCGGAGCTCACCACTGACCCTCGAACGACGCTGGTGCATGGCAACTTCTTCGAGCTGGTGCGCACGCGAGAACCCTTGGCTCCAGGTGGTCCGGGTCGGCTCGATGCGATCCTTGTCGACATCGATCACTCACCCCGGCATCTGCTCGATCCAAGTCACGCGGGTCTCTACCGACCCACTGGGCTGGCCCGGCTTCAAGAACAGTTGGTGCCGGGCGGTGTGTTCGCGCTCTGGTCGGATGCCGGCGTCGATGACGAGTTCGTCGAGGTACTACGCGGGTCGTTCGCCTCAGCCGAAGCACACACCGTCACGTTCGAGAACGTGTACACAGGCCGCGCGACCGCCAGCACGATCTACGTCGCGGTCACTGCCAACGACTGAGTCAAAGCCTCGAGGGCGTCGAGCCCAACACCGGTCCCGATGTCGGGACTGGGCCGCGCCGGGGCCGGGTTCAACCGTGCCTCAGGCTGGCCAGTCGACTGCTCGGAATTCGTACACGCTGGTCGTTGCGAAGAGTCCGGCGATGACGAAGGGATCGTCGGCGATGATTGCTTGGGCGGTGGCGAGATCGGGCGCCTCGAAGATGATCAGCGTCCCACGCGATGTCCCGATGGCATCGAGGAGTGGACCGCCGACAGGGTTGCCGCGGCGATGTTGATAGTCCGCGTGCGCAGGCAGCGTGGCGGCGCGCAATGCAGTGCTGTCGGGCCGATCCAGGCCGTGGAAGACGAACTTCTTCACTGGCCGACGCTCATCGACTGGAGTGTGGCGAGGTCGAATCCAGCGAGCTGCTTGTATGCGTTTGCTTCGCGTTCAAGCTCGGCGGTGTCGATACACGTGTGGGCCCGATCGTGCGATGTCGCGCACGTGCCATCGCATTGGTCGGCGACCCATTGCATCACGCGTTCGGGTCCGGCCTGGCGGTTGGCGAGGGTCAGCTTGGCAGTGGGTTCGAGTCGTGCGGTTTCGTATGCGGTCAGCGCAGCGACGACATCGTCGTGTTCGGAGAGAGCGTGGGCGATGGCTTCGCCGTCAAGGATTGCCTGGCTCGACCCGTTGCTGCCGTTTGGCCGCATCGGATGAGCAGCATCGCCGAGCAGCGTGACACGGCCGAACGACCACCGCTCGACGGGGTGCCTGTCGACCATTGGGAATTCGTAGGCGGCGTCGCTGGACGCGATGAGCGCCCCGATGTTGAGCCAGCCGTAGTCCCAGTCCTCGAAGTATCGAGCGACTTCGGCGACGTCGACCTCTCGATTCCAACTGACGGTGGCCATGTCAACGTCCTGGGGTCGCTCGGCGACCCAGTTGATCAGCGCGATGCCGTCGTCATCTGGTGGTGTGATCGGGTAGATGACCGCCTTCTGGCTGTCGTCGCCCGCCATGAACATCGTGCGACCATCGAGGAATGCTGGAGCGCGCACGGCGCCCCGCCAAAGGACCAGCCCGCTCGGATGCGGGAGCCCGTCGTTCGGGTGCAGCTGCTTGCGGACGACCGAGTGGATCCCGTCGGCGCCGACCAGGACGTCGGACTCGACGATGACGTCGCGGTCGCCCGGTCGCTCGGTGAACTGCGCCGTGACCGATTCGGCCGATTGCTCGAAGTGAGTCAGCCGGTGCCCGGTGTGTATCCGATCTGGCCCGAGTCGGCTGGCTGCAGCGTTCCACAGAAGCATCTGGAGTCGACCACGATGGATCGAGAACTGCGGCCACGGGTTGCCGGCATCGAGACCACGAGGCTCGGTCCAGATGCGGGTGCCGTCGCGTGACAGGAACATCAAAGCTCCCGTGCGAACGGCGCTCTCGTCGAGCGCCGGTAGCAAACCGAGTTCGTCGAGCACGCGCACTGAATGGGGGAGCACATTGATGCCGACGCCAAGTTCAGTCGGCTCGATCACCGATTCGTAGACGTCGATGTCGTGGCCGGCATCGTGGAGGCACATCGCCGCCACCAGCCCGCCAATTCCTCCACCGGCGATCGTGATCTTGGCCATGATGCGAGTCTGACACCCCGGCCGCGCAATCGTGATGTCCGCCGTACTTCGAGTACCAGAGAACCTCGCTGCAATCGGCGCAGCGTCAACCTCAGGCTTGGGCGTCGATCATGGCTTGCAGGAGCTCGCCGATGCCCTCGGGGAGGAGTGTTTCAAGCGGCGTCTCGTCGGCTTCGACGAGGTTGGCGAGCGCGGTGACGACGTCGGCGGGGTCGAGTTGGTCGGTCAGCACGATGTCGCGAACCATCTGGTTGGCAGCGAACGTGGCCTCATCGCCGGCTGCAATGTGTTCGGTGATGCCGTCGACCATCCGATCGTTGAACCCGGTGTTGTACGGCCCAGGGTTGACCTTGCAGACGTCGATGCCGTGCGGGGCCAGTTCACCGCGGAGGCTGATGGTGAAGGCTTCGACCGCGTGCTTGGTCATGCAGTACGGCGAGGTGAGCGGCGACGCGAGCTTGCCCGCGACCGACGACACGTTGATGATGCGACCGGACCCTCGCTCCATCATTCCGGGTACGACGGCCTGGGTCAGTTCGACCATGCCGAATACGTTGACGTCGAAGCTCGCACGGACCTTGTCCATCGGCACCGTGGCCATCGGCGCCATCACGCCCATCCCAGCGTTGTTGATGAGCACGTCGATTTCGAGACCCGCGGCTTGCGCGATGTCGTCGCTCGATGTGACATCGAGCTTGATCGTCGTCAGCTCTGGGTGCTCGGCGGCGAGTGCGTCAGCTTGCTCCTGCGTTTCGGTTGTCGCGACAACAGAATGCCCTCGACTCGCGAGCTCGATGGCCGCTCCCTTGCCGAAGCCTGAACCGGCGCCTGTGATGAGAATCGTTCGCTGTGTCATCGGGTGAGTGTTGCACGTTGCCGCCCGCCTGAATCTCAGCACACCGTTTGCGTCGGGATTTCCGCGGAGCGGTCCTCAAGAATCCCGACACAAACGAGCTGAGTGGGAAGTGTTGAGGATGGGGGAGCGGTCGAGTTGGGAGGGGCGTGTCAGCGGGAGCGGCGGAAGAGGCCGGCGACGCGAGTGACTAAGCGGCGCCACCAGGACGCCATGTTGTCGACAGCCGGATCCGGCGGAGCGAGATGCACGATGCTCGGTGGCATCCAACTGACCGTGTGGATGATCGGCGCCGGCCACACGTTGCTGCGCTTGAGCGTCGACAACGCCGGCTCAGGCCAGGGCGACCACACCGGGCCAATGGGGCTCGGTGCGGGATCGGTCCACCGGAGAGCGGTGGGCGCTGGGAGCAGTTGAAACGGTGTACTCACTTGAACGTCAGTTTCACACGTGACCGTGAGCCGAGCGTGGATACCTGGAGGGAGTCACCCCATGTTGCCGCTCTCTGTTGGTTGCTACGAGAAGGTGAGGCCCTCGAAGTCGCCAGTCGTGCGCCACTTCTCGATGTATTCGAAGTACGCGACTGGCCCGGCGGGGTACCCCAGCGTGTTGCGCAGCTGGGATGGGCTGATCTCGCGGCCCTCGTTGTTGTAGTAGCCGGGTGTGCACGTCGGGTCGCCGCCGAAGGTGCGACCGCCCGCTTCGAGCAATGCAACCCACGCGTCTTCGGCTTCGCGAGTGACTTCCACTTCGGCGGCTTCGATGGACTCCGCGTGGGCGACGATGGTGGCAATGGTTTCGCCGGCCTCGACGAGGTTGTGCGGGATGTTGGAGATCAGGTTCGCAGCTTGCGTGGGTCCGACGACGAATGCGTTTGGGAAACCGTGCACGTTCATGCCGTGCAAGGTGCGCATTCCATCTTCCCAGTACTGCGACAGCGTCAGGCCATCTCGGCCGGTTGTCTCGAATCCTGACCGACGTTCGAACGAGGTGCCGACTTCAAAGCCTGACGCGAAGATCAGGCAGTCGAGTTCGTAGTGCTCGCCATTGACCCAGACGCCGGTGGCATCAATGCGCTCGACGCCCTTGCCGTCGGTGTCGATGAGGTGTGTGCCGGGCTCGTTGAATGCCTGGAGGTACTGGTCGTGGAAACACGGCCGTTTGCACAACTGGCGATACCACGGCTTCAACTTTTCGGCTGTGATCTCATCCTCGACGACCTGATTGACCCGGGCACGAACCTCGACCATCTTCTCGTCGTCGCTGTCGTGGTACGCCTGCAACATGCCCGCGGGGGAGAGGTCGGGCTCCGGTGACGAAAGCAGCTTGTCGCGAATCCGCTGGCTGATGTCGGTCCAGCCGTCCATCACCAGGTCTTCGTCGGTAAAGCCGCCCGTCTGCAACGTGGTGAAGTTCTCGAGCCATTTCTTCTGCCACCCGGGTTCGAGGGTCTGGAACCATTCGGGATCGGTCGGCTTGTTGTTCCGGATGTCGATCGAAGATGGGGTGCGCTGAAACACGAACAGCTCACCGCATGCCTGCGCAAGGTGCGGCACGCACTGCACGGCCGTGGCGCCGGTGCCGATGATGCCGACGCGCTTGTCGGCCAGGTTCTCCATGCGGGCACCGCCCGGGTCACCGCCGGTGTACTCGTAGTCCCAGCGGCTGGTGTGGAACGCGTGCCCGTCGAAGTCGTTGATCCCGTCGATTCCGGGGAGCTTTGGGCGATGCAGCGGGCCGGTGCCCATGGCGATGTACTTCGCACGCATCTTGTCGCCGCGATCGGTCCGGATGATCCATCGCTTCGCTGCATCGTCCCACTCCAACCCGGTGACTTCGGTGCTGAACAGTGCATGGTCGTACAGATCGAACTGAGCCCCGATGTTCCTGCAGTGCTGCAGTATCTCGGGGGCATGGGTGTACTTCTCGGTGGGCATGTGACCGGTCTCCTCCAGGAGCGGGAGGTAGATGAAGGCCGCGGTGTCGCACTGCGCGCCGGGGTAGCGGTTCCAGTACCACGTGCCGCCGAAGTCGCCGCCTTTCTCGATGATGCGCACGTCGTCGATTCCGGCCTGTCGCAGCTTTGCTCCGGTGAGCAGCCCGGCGAAGCCGCCGCCGATAAATGCGACCGTGACCTCGTCGAAGAGCGGCTCGCGTTCAACACGCTCGGTATGCGGGTCGTCGAGGAAGTGGGCGTACTTACCTGTCGGCTCGATGTATTGCTCGTTGCCGTCGGGGCGGATGCGTTTGTCGCGTTCTTGGAGGTAACGCGCGTGGATGGCGTCGAGGTCTGGCGCAACGGGTGTCGTGTTGGCGGACATGGTTGCAGAGTACAAACAAAAAGTTGCGGGGCCAGGTGTCAGAGGTCTGATCTCAGATGGTGGCTGTCTGATTTCAACCCAAGGTGGAACGGCCGCGCGAGTAGGTTCATGCCGTGCATTCACTGTGTGTCGTGCCCGCTGATCGCGAGGCGGCGTCATGGAATCGCTGAGCGTGTTCGACATGTTGAAGATCGGCGTCGGCCCTTCGAGCTCGCACACGCTGGGGCCGTGGCGCGCAGTCCAGCGATGGCTTACCGAACTTGCCGACGAACTGGATGCTGTCGGTGGCCTCGCGACCGTCGGTCACGTCGAGGTGCACCTCTACGGGTCGCTTGCTCTGACCGGCCAGGGCCACGCCACCGACCAGGCGATCGCGCTCGCATTGCTGGGTCACGAACCCGAGACGGTACCGGTTGCCAGCATCCCAGGATTTGTCCATGATCTCGCGGCGGCCAAGAAGCTGTCGGCACTCGACGGCATCGCTGCTGATGTCGACTTCGACATGGCAACCGACATCGTGTTCCATATCGACGAGCGGCTCCCTGGTCACGCGAATGGGCTCACCTGTCATGCGTTCGTTGATGAGCGAGTGCTCTCTTCGTCGTACTACTCGGTCGGCGGAGGATTCGTTGTCGGCGAGGACGAAGTGCCGGGCGCTGCGGGTTTTGTTGCACTGCCCCACCCTTCCCAGACTCCCGATGAACTCGGTGCTCATTGCGCCGAGCGGAGCTGCTCGATCGCCGACGTCGTTTGGACGAACGAGCAAGCCTGGCGTTCCGACGACGAGATTCGCGAGGGCCTGCGAGCGATCTGGAAGGTGATGCTCGAGGGCGTGTACCGGGGGTGTCATACCGACGGGATTCTCCCTGGCGGCCTGGATGTGCGGCGGCGCGCGGCACCGCTGTCACGACGCCTGCTCACCGTGGACAACGTGTGCGCCGACGCGGACACGCCGAACGAGTGGGTCGATCTGATCCGTCACCGCGACTTCCGCTTCGCCGAAGTGCTGCAGTGGGTCAGCACGTTCGCAATGGCGGTCAATGAGGAGAATGCAGATCTCGGCCGTGTCGTGACGGCGCCGACGAATGGGGCAGCTGGTGTGATTCCCGCCGTGTTGCTCTACCACGTGTGCTTTTCGGCGGAGCCCGTCACCGAGGAACAGATCATCGAATTCCTACTCGTGGCCGGTGAGGTCGGCACGCTGTTCAAGAAGGGGGCGACGATTTCGGCCGCAATGGGTGGCTGCCAGGCCGAGGTTGGGGTGTCGAGCGCGATGGCGGCGGCGGCGCTGGCCGAGGCGCTCGGTGGGACGGTCGCCCAGTCGCTGATGGCCGCAGAGATCGCGATGGAACACCATCTCGGTATGACCTGCGATCCGGTTGGCGGGCTCGTGCAGGTGCCATGCATCGAGCGCAACACGATGGGCGCCGTCAAAGCGATCAACGCCGCTGAGCTGGCCGTTGCGAGTAACCCTGACGACGCCCGCGTGTCGCTCACGGACGTCATTCGTACCTTGCGAGAAACCGCGGAAGACATGTCGGACCGCTACAAGGAGACCAGCCAGGGTGGCCTTGCCGTGAATGTGTCGGTCCGCGTTCCTGAGTGCTGAGGACTGCACCGTCCACTCGGGGTGCAATGGTTGCCGGCCTCGCATTGGTCATTGCGAATCGCAGCGAAATGCGAGAGTAGAGCGTGCCTTGGGAGCAGCTGCAGCAATCATCCACCTTCGGTTTCACTGTCGTCGCGTTGATTGTCGTGTTCGGTCCGCTGATCGCAGAGCGGGTCCGATTGCCCGGCTTGATGGGTCTGTTGCTGGGTGGGGCATTGATCGGCCCCAACATGTTCAACGTTCATTCCGCTGGTACTGGGCGTTGGGGTGGGACTGATGCTCGGTATCGACACGACAGCGGCGGTGTTGATCGGCTCGTTCTGGGCGT
>Ga0209374_1000038_pt1 | contig 133828 bp, 126 predicted proteins | sample SaaInlLV_DNA_10m_FD_184683 | JGI IMG/M metagenome (GOLD analysis project Ga0209374, IMG submission 184683) | Marine microbial communities from expanding oxygen minimum zones in the Saanich Inlet - SI075_LV_DNA_10m (SPAdes) (version 2) | ecosystem: Environmental > Aquatic > Marine >... | reverse complement strand
AAAAAGCGTCTTGAAGGCGCCTTCGAGGTCTTATATGCGGGTGAAAACGGACGGGCTGCACATGAATTGATTATCGATTGTCGTGATTTCAAAACTTCTCAAATTGAGGTTACTGACATCGCTAAACGATTGATGGATTATGGTTTTCATGCACCTACAGTTTCATTTCCTGTAGCAGGCACTATGATGATTGAACCTACAGAAAGTGAAAACATTGAGGAAATAGATCGTTTTTGTGAAGCCCTCATTTCCATTCGAATGGAAATACAAGCCATTGCAAATGATTCATCGTACTTAGAATTGTTAAAAAACGCACCCCATACGCAAGAAATGATCACCAGTGACGATTGGTCGTTTCCTTACAGTCGAAAAATTGCCGCTTTCCCACTCCCTTTTGTTGCTGAAAACAAGTTTTGGCCCGTTGTTAGGAGGGTAGATGAAGCCTTTGGGGATCGTAATTTAATATGCAGCTGTACCCCTGTCGAATCATACATAGAATGATGATTAACAGATTTTTAATTATTTATTTAATTTAAAAAAAATACCCTTGGACATCGTAGCGTTTTTTGTCTTCATTTGGGGCTATCCTCCTAAAACCAAGAAATTCGCCAGTGTATTATGAAAGTGAAAATCATTGGAACTGGGGCACACATACCCAGTCAAGAGTATACCAACACCCAATTCCTTCGCAACGACTTCTTCGATGCGAATGGCGAAGCTATCCCTAGTAAAAACGAGGAGATTATTGAGAAATTTACCTCGATTACAGGAATTAGAGAACGAAAATACACCCAACCTTCTCTGAATTCTTCTGATCTTGCCACAGAGGCGGCTAAAAAAGCGATTGAGGATGCACAGATTGATCCAGAAACCTTGGATTATATCATCCTTGCTCAAAACGTTGGAGATATCACAAACCAATCCGACCAACCCGATGCATTGCCCAGTGTGGCTTCTCGGGTCAAAGCTAATTTAGGCATCAAAAACCCGAAATGCGTTGCCTATGACATCATCTTTGGATGTCCTGGATGGGTAGAGGGAATGATTCAAGCCAATGCTTTTATAAAAGCAGAAATGGCCTCTCGCTGTTTGGTGATTGGATCCGAAACCCTATCACGCGTTACAGACCCTCACGATAGAGATTCCATGATCTATGCTGATGGTGCTGGCGCTACTATTGTTGAGAAAACGGATTCGAGCGCAGGAATTCTATCGCATGCAAGCTGCACCTACACCGCCGATGGAGAGGTTGATTTTATTTTTATGGGAACATCTAATAAACAAACGGACGACCCCACCAAATTTATCAAAATGCAAGGTCGCAAGGTCTATGAGTTTGCGCTGACCAATGTGCCTACTGCAATGAAAGAATGTCTTGACAATGCAGGAGTAGCCATCGGTGATCTTAAAAAAATATTCATCCATCAAGCGAACCTAAAAATGGATGAAGCGATTGTCAAAAGGTTTTTTAGACTCTACAAAACAACGGCTCCCGAGGATATTCTTCCCATGAATATTGAGACCTATGGAAACAGTTCGGTTGCCACAGTTCCAACCCTTTACGATTTGGTACGCAAAACAAATTTCCAAAATCACCAAGTAAACGAAGGGGACATTATTCTTTTTGCCAGTGTAGGAGCTGGAATGAACATCAACGCCATTACATATCGAGTGTGATTTAACGCGGCAATACCGTATTAAATCCTTAATTTTGAGTAACTGTTAAGCTAAGTTAACTTCTGTCCGTTAGAGACAAGAAGTCATTTCGCACAGCCAAAAATCAGTACCCATCGACATGACTAAAGCGAAACTTCAACACTTTACCTGCTTCTAATAGATGAAACTGTTTACGCACATTGGCCGCTATTTTCTTATGCTCCAAAGAATTTTTGAAAAGTTCACAAAGTGGTCTATTTTGAAAAAACTCATTCTTACGGATATCGACACGCTGATCATTCGCTCCATGGGAATTGTTTCATTTATCTCGTTTTTTGTAGGTGGTGTTGTGGCTATCCAAACCGCCTTAAACATGGAAAATCCGCTTTTACCCAGGAATCTAATGGGTTTTGCCACAAGACAATCTGTTATTTTGGAATTTGCACCCACCTTTATCTCTGTGATTATGGCTGGAAAGGTTGGCTCTTATATCACTTCAAGCATTGGAACCATGCGAGTTACTGAACAAATTGATGCGCTTGAAGTAATGGGTATTAACACCTATAACTATTTGATTTTCCCAAAGATTGTTGCACTTTTATTCTACCCTTTTGTGATTACCATTGCAATGTTTCTAGGGGTGTTCGGGGGGTATGTCGCCTGCGTTTACGGAGGCTTTTCTTCTAGTGAAGAATTTATCGAAGGGATTCAAATGGACTTTATCCCTTTTCATGTAACCTATTCTTTTGTCAAAACATTTTTGTTTGCGCTACTACTGGCAACCATTCCCTCCTATCATGGCTACTTTCTAAAAGGAGGTGCCTTAGATGTTGGAAAAGCAAGCACTACTTCTTTTGTCTGGACAAGTGTTGCCATCATTGTTGTGAATTATATCATCACCCAAATCCTTTTGACCTGATATGATCCAAGCTTCTAAAATATATAAATCATTCAAGGATACGCCCGTTCTAAAAGACGTATCTGCTTCTTTTGACAAGGGAAAAACAAACCTCATCATTGGGCAAAGTGGATCTGGGAAAACGGTGTTTTTAAAATGCCTACTAGGTCTCCATGGAATCGATCAAGGAAGCATTAGTTATGACGGGACTGAATTGGATAAAATGACCCCGCAAGAACGAATCCAACTACGCCAGGATATCGGTATGGTATTCCAAGGCAGCGCTCTGTTCGATTCTATGTCAGTCGAGGAAAACATCATGTTTCCCATGCAGATGCTGACCAACAAAAGCGAGGGCGAAATTCGAGATCGAGCCAATACGGTCATCAATCGCGTGAATTTGATTGATGCCAATACCAAGCTCCCCTCGGAAATCTCTGGAGGAATGCAAAAGCGAGTGGCTATTGCACGAGCCATTGTCATGAATCCCAAGTATTTATTCTGCGACGAACCCAACTCAGGATTAGACCCCAAGACTTCCATCATTATTGACAATTTGATTCAAGAAATCACTGAGGAATATCAGATCACTACAGTAATCAATACGCATGACATGAACTCAGTCATGGAAATTGGCCAAAAGATTATTTTCCTGGAAAATGGCACCAAGGCTTGGGAGGGCGACAAAGAAGAAATATTCAGTACCGACAATAAATCGGTAAGTGACTTTGTCTATTCTTCCAAACTATTCAAAAGAGTTCGAACGGCTTATTTAAACAAGAGAAAGGATTAAGGTTTTTTCCATTCAGCCCGAGCAGCACTCCCTAACTTTTTAATGTCTTGATCGCTACTTTTAGGTAAAATCATCAGTACGGAATTGTTTTCTACAACAATATAATCTTTTAAGCCTACTAGTAACACCTTTTTTTCAGCACTTGTTTTTATGAGATTACCCGAAGCATCTTCTGCAAACAACTGAGCATTGATTACCGCATTACCTTGATCATCCTGATCGGTTTCTGAATGCAGTGCTGACCAACTGCCCAAATCGTTCCAATCAAAACGAGCGGGGATTACTTTCACCCATGGAGAACGTTCAAGAATTGCATAATCAATAGAAATTTCTTTGGCTAAAGGGAATTGGGATTGGATATAAGACACTTCTTTGTTGGTATTCCAAATTGATGCGTCTGAAAACAATTGGCACATCTCTGGCTCGTAGGCTTCAAAAGCTTTCAAAATGGCGTCTGCACTCCAGACAAAAATCCCAGCATTCCAAAAATACGCTCCATCAGTCACATATCTTTCTGCTGTTTTCAAATCTGGCTTTTCGGTAAATTCTTCTACAGCAGCCAATGATGCACTATTCTCCGATTTGATGTAGCCATACCCAGTAGCAGGGTGACTGGGTCGAATACCAAAGGTAATAAGGTTATCGGCATTGGAATGCTTAAATGCATCCATCATATCTTTCTGAAAGGCCTGCTCATCGCGGATTAGGTGGTCACTAGGGGCTACCAGTATTTTTGCCGAGGGATTTTGCGAATGTATTTTTTTAACTCCCATCAAAACACAGGGAGCTGTATTCCGCTGAACAGGTTCACAAAGCAACTGTCCTTCCATAAGAGTTGGAAGTTGTTCCAAAATAATGGAACGGTACTGTTCCGTGGTCAAAAAATAAATATTGGATTCTGGAATAAAAGCAGCGATACGTTTAAAGGTTTGTTGCAACAGGCTCTGACCCGTTCCAGTCAAATCTAAAAACTGCTTTGGATATTCTGGAGTGCTTTCGGGCCAAAATCGGCTCCCAATCCCTCCAGCCATAATCAGTGCATAATGATCCTTATTCATCGCTTTCCATTTCTAATTTTCCATAGTCTTTTCCCCATTCCGATCAAGTCTTTGCACTGCCGCATGTGGACTGACTAAATATTTTTTTTGGGTACTTATTTCGACACACTCAAAACGTTTTCTTCGCTGCTGCCCCCGAATAAATTTTCTCCCATTAGGCAAGACAAAAGCTTCTCCGAGATTCAATTCAAAGATATAGGTTTTATCAGGATTCAAGTCAAAACGATTTAGAGCTCGTACCAAATGAAAATCAGTATCGGTGGCTGCTTTGGGATTTTTGAAGTGTTTTGCCAAAAAAGGGAGCAGTGCGTCAGGAAACACCTCTGGGTGCAATAAGGGCATCATAAGGTCTTTATATACTTGCTTCCATTCTCTTCCGTGAGGCTTAATTTGGAAGCCATGAGTCTCAAAAGCAATATAATGAGCAATTTCGTGAATGAGCGTTATTAGAAAACGATAGGGGTTTTCGGTTTCGTTAAGCGTTATTTCATGCTTTCCATCCATTCGCTTACGGTAGTCTCCATGTTTACTCAAGCGTTTTCGAGTAATCTTCACCGCAATGGGAAGGGGTGTCAAAAGCCCTTTCACATAGGCCTGTGACGCTTCTGGAATGGCATCGAAAATAGTTGTCATAACTACTAAGGCGTGCTATTGGCTACAGGCAAGACTTTTCCATTATAAAACTGGTGTCCCTGACAAGTGAAATTCAGAATATAAGCCGCCATCTGAGCCGCAGTGGTTGGAGCCTTATAATCGGGAAAAGCTTCTTCTAGCATTTCTGTTTGCACTGCTCCCAATGCTAGGGCATTGAAAGCAGGCCCTGTTTCTTTATATTCTTCGGCCCATAATTCTGTCAATGTGATTACAGCACCTTTACTGCTACTATAGGCGGCCAGGCCGGGAAATTTAGAACTGCCTTGAATTCCTCCCATGCTGGAAATAGAGACCACATGGCCCGAGGTGGACATAAAGGGAAGGCTCTGCCGGGTCAACTCAGCCAAACCAAAAACATTTACCTGATAGACGGACTGAAAGACCTCCCAAGTCGTTTCTGAAAAAGGGGTGTTTTGTAAGGCACCCGCATTGTTTACCAAATAATCAATTGTCTGATTTTCCTGCTGTAAATAATCGATATAGGGTTGCAGACTGGCAGGATTGGAAAGATCCACAGAAAAGCTAACCAGGTCGAGTTTTTCTAATGGACGTATATTTCGAGACAAGGCAATAACGCGTAAGCCTTGTTCTTGTGCCAATCGACACAATTCTAAACCGATACCCCTACTCGCACCACTTACAACAATTGTTTTCATCTATCTAAGAAATGTAAGTAACTAATAGCAAGGAATTAATCATTTGTTTTTTGATACCTTTCATAATAATGGAATTATTCAATTCCTTTAAAAATCACTTCTCGATCATTCACATCCTTAGACAGGTTTTCAAATAATAAGCTTCTGATTTCCAAAGTATTCACAGGGCTTCTTTCCAGCGCTTGCAAATAGCTTTTTTCATCTAACTCACCTACCTAGGAAACGAGCATTGTTATGGGATTCTCAATAAATCCTCTAAGCGTTTGTAAAAATTGAGCTCCTGTAGCACCATCCACTGTTCTGTGGTCACAAGCCAAGGTTAACTTCATGGTATTCCCAACCACTATATTACCGTCTTTGACGACCGGTTTTTGAACAATACTTCCTACCGAAAGAATTGCGGAGTTCGGCTGATTGATGATGGATGTAAATTCCTGAATTCCAAACATCCCCAGATTGGATACCGTAAAGGTACTCCCATCCATTTCTTGCGGTGTCAATTTCTTACTACGTGCACGAGAGGCAAAATCTTTTACCTGAACACCAATATGTGGAAGAGCCAATTCGTTGGCAAACTTCAATACTGGTACTACAAGGCCGTCTTCAACAGCAACGGCTACACCCACATGAACGTGGTGATTGTGAACAATTCGATCGTCGTACCACTGCGAATTTACCTCTGGATGGGCTTTAAGCGCCATTCCAACTGCTTTGATTACAATGTCATTAAATGAAATCTTCGTGTCCGGCAAACTATTATACTGGGTACGAAACGAGATGGCAGCATCCATATCAAATTCAACCCCTAAATAATAATGCGGTGCTGAGAATTTAGACGCAGAAAGACGCTTTGCAATGGTCTTTCTCATTTGACTGTTGGCCAATTCGGTGATTTGCTCCACTCCTGTTGGCTGTTGCATTGACATGGCACCTCCTCCTTGGAAACTTTCAATATCTCTTTTGACAATACGACCATGATCTCCAGTTCCTTGAACGCGAGATAAGTCAATTCCTTTGTCGGCAGCCATTTTCTTCGCCAGAGGAGAAGCTACCACTCTACCATTAGAAACAGGATTTGCTACGGGGGTAGCAATCGTTGTTTTTTCAGGAGTTGGAGCGGGTGTGGCAACCTTTGCCGGAGCTGGGGCCACGGCTGATTTTTCTTCTACGGGAGTTGCGGCACTGTCTTGCGCTTTGGCTGTAGCTACTACAGCAGCGACATCAGTACCCTCTGGACCAATAACAGCAAGTACACTATCCACAGGAGCCGACTCACCTTCCTGAATCCCTACATAAAGTAATTGCCCAGAATAAAACGATTCGAATTCCATGGTGGCTTTGTCCGTTTCGATCTCAGCAAGGATATCGCCTTCTTCTACAGCATCCCCAACTTTCTTCAACCAAGTGGCTACGGTTCCTTCCTCCATGGTATCACTCAATCGAGGCATACTAATCACCTCAACTCCATCTGGAATCGGGGCCTGAGCTTCTGAATTTGCAGGAACTTCAACTACCTCGGCTGCTGGGGCTGCTGCTTCTGACGCAGGGGTCCCTCCAGAAAGAAGTCCTGAAATATCTTCGCCTTTTTCGCCAATAATGGCTAAAAGAGTATCTACAGCTGCGGTTTCCCCTTCTTGGATTCCAATATGCAATAACTCTCCTTCGTAAAAGGCTTCAAACTCCATCGTTGCTTTATCCGTTTCGATCTCTGCAAGAATATCTCCTTCTTGAATCGCATCTCCTACTTTTTTGAACCATTGTGCTACGGTTCCTTCCTCCATTGTATCGCTCAATCGAGGCATGTTAATCACTTCTGCCATCTACTGTATTTTATGCTTTATAAATGGATAATCATTTTGTTCATATACTGCGTCATACATCACTTGTTTTTCTGGAAAGGGTGATTCTTCGGCAAATTTTTCACATTCAGCAACGCGTGCTTTGATGTCTTTACTTATCACATCTAAGGCTTCTTGAGTAGCGTACTTTTTTTCCAAAATAATATCCTTTACTTGTGTAATAGGATCAATTTTTCGATAGTCTTCTACTTCTTCTTTGGTACGGTAGTGCTGAGCATCAGACATCGAGTGACCTCGATAACGATAGGTTTTCATTTCCAAAAAGGAAGGCCCTTTTCCTGAACGTGCATGTTGTATGGCTTTGTCCATGGCTTTTGCAACAGCCACAGGATCCATTCCGTCAACGGGCTCACAGGGCATTTCATAGCCCAGACCGAGTTTCCATATTTCTTGATGACTGGCTGTTCTGGCTACAGATGTTCCCATGGCGTATCCGTTATTCTCTACCACAAATACAACGGGTAATTGCCATAGCGTTGCCAAATTCAATGTCTCATGAAGAGATCCTTGTCGAACCGCACCGTCTCCCATATAACAAAGGGTAACATTATCTCTTTTGAAATACTTGTCTCCAAAAGCCATTCCGGCTCCAAGAGGAATTTGTCCTCCTACGATCCCATGTCCTCCAAAAAAATTAAATTCTTTTGAAAAAATGTGCATCGAACCTCCAAGTCCCATTGAGGTTCCTGTGGCTTTGCCGAAAAGTTCTGCCATAATACGCTTGGGATCTACTCCCAATCCGATGGGTTGCACGTGGTTTCTATAGGCCGTAATCATACGGTCTTTTCCAATCTCCATGGCGTGTAATGAACCTGCCAATACCGCCTCCTGACCGTTGTATAAATGCAGAAATCCTCTTACTTTTTGCTGTATGTAAACCGAAGCTAATTTGTCTTCAAACTTGCGCCAAAAGAGCATGTCTTCATACCATTTCAAATAGGTCTGCTTGGTAATTTTCTTCATAAATCCTGTTGGATAGGTTACAATTCAATTTGTACACAAAAATAGTTAATTAATTCTAGATTGGGCTTCGTAAATTCATTCCTCTTCCGGAACCACAATTCCAGACAGCAAATCAAAACTCAAAGAGAAGCGAAGTGTGTTTTCAAGTGGACTTCGAACGGATGAAGTGGAAAACAGATAGGAGATATCTACCTGCATCTGATTGATTAAAAGTCCAGCTCCAAAAGTCACAAATCGGCGCGCTCCTTTTTCTTTGCTTTCATTGAAATATCCGGTGCGGAGCGCTAGGACGTTTTGGAATTGGTATTCCAACCCTGTTGCCCAAGTAATTTCTTTAAGTTCTTCCGAAAATCCATCTTGAGCATCGTTAAATGAATCAAACACCCCTTGAAGGAAATTCACATCGGGTTGGGCATAAACCAGTATTCCAGCATCGTTTGTAGTGGCAACTGGTGAAGGCACCAGGAGTTTATTGAATTCAACATTTAAACTTATGGAGGAATTACGATCAAAAATCCAATCGGCACTTGTCCCTAGTTTGAGGTTGGTTGGAAGAAAGTTTTTCTGCCCCCCAATGTCATAAACCAACCGAGGGCCTATATTAGAAATATTGACTCCACTTCGGAATTGCATACTATTATTACCTACTTTCCGAACATCGGACTGATAATATGCTGCTAAATCTACCCCTAAAGTATTGGCTGAAGCAGCATCCAAATCAGAGGTGATTTTTAAATCCGAACGAATGTATCGGCCCACCACTGCCATTGCAAATTGATCACTCAATTTTAATGAATACGACAAATCAAGGGTCAATTCGTTGGGACGCTCTACCCCTTGATTGATTATGGTTCCAGAATTCACTTCATTAAACTGAATATCACCAAGACTAAAATATTTTAAACTCCCACCCCAGGCTCCTCGTTCACCGATTTTCCGGTAATAGGTTAGATTCCCTAAAAAGATATCATTAACGAGTTTGCTCAAATATGGGGTATAGCTCACACCGATTCCTTTTTCTATATCATTAAAAGGATATTTTGCAGGATTCCATTGTTGGGAATATGCGTCAGGGGTCGTCGCCACACCCAAATCACCCATCCCAGCCGCACGCGCATCAGGAGTAATAAGCAAAAAGGGAACACCAGTGGTGATTACCCTTTCATTGTTTTGTCCCATGAGCCAGTTTGTTGATGCTAAAACCAAGAATAGTCCGCAATAAAACAAAAAACGATGTGTCCGATACATAAATTTAAAACGCGTTTTTTACTCTTTTCGTGTGTGAATTTTGGCAAATATGTAGGTTTTTTTCACATTTCTCTAATTCTTACATAATAAGTAGGTAATTCCTACGTTATCGAAGTAACGATTTGATTTCCACAAAATGTTTGTGAAGTAAATCCTATATTTGTAGTAGTACTATGCGCATGAAAACAACATACCTTAGAACGTTAATAGGCCTAACATTTACTGCCCTCCTAGTGAGCAGCTGTGGTAAAAACAATGTATCAAGAGGTACTGGCTGGTCCATTAACTCCAAAAGTGGAGGATTTCAATACAATACAGACTTTGAAGAACAAGAAACAGGACCCGGTCTCATCTTTATCGAAGGTGGTACTTTTACGAAGGGTCAGGTTCAGGACGACGTCATGCATGATTGGAATAACACACCAACTCAGCAACACATAATGTCTTTTTACATAGACGAAACCGAAGTCACCAATCTGATGTATAATGAGTATTTGAATTGGTTGGAAACGGTATTCCCTACTAAAAATCCTGATTATAAATTGATTTACGAAGGAGCCCTTCCTGACACATTGGTTTGGCGAAACACGCTTGGTTATGTGGAAGAACTCACAACCAACTACCTTCGTCACCCAGCTTATGCTGAATATCCTGTTGTAGGAGTCAACTGGTTGCAATCAGTTCAATATGCCGAATGGCGTTCTGACCGAGTGAACGAATTCATCTTGGAGCGCGAGGGCTTTGTCAAAAAAGATGTCCGGTTCAACGAAGTAGACCCTAACAGTACTTTCAATACCGAAACCTATCTTCAACGCCCAGATGTTTCCTATGGAGGGAAAACCGATAGTTTAAGTGAAAATAATACCCCGCTTATCAATTCCGGTAAGCGCGGTACAGTTAAAAAAGACACGGCTACAATCAACAATTATGCGAAAATCGAAAATGGACTTTTCCTTTTATCCTATCGCCTGCCCACCGAAACTGAGTGGGAATATGCGGCCTTAGCCATGGTTGGTGATCGTGAATACAACACCTACAGAGGGAAGAAAAAATACCCTTGGTCTGGTGAGTACACCCGATCTAGTGATCGCCGAAGAGAAGGAGACCAATTGGCCAACTTCAAATTTGGAAAAGGAGATTACGGCGGAATTGCTGGATGGTCTGATGACGGAGCTGACATTACGATTCAAGTAAAGTCATACCCACCCAATGACTTTGGAATTTATGATATGGCCGGAAACGTTGCCGAATGGGTAGCCGATGTTTATCGCCCCATTGTAGACGACGAATACAGTGACTTCAATTATTACCGTGGTAATGTGTATACCAAAAGTGTTATCGGAGAAGACGGAAAAGCGGCTGTAGTGGAGCAAGATGAATTGGTTTTCGACACCTTGCCCAACGGAAAAGTTTATCTGAAGAAAAAACCAGGAAGCCTTGTGGAAATTCCTATTGATGAAGAAGAAACCTTCTTACGTCAAAATTTCACAGAAAGTGATAACCGAAACTTCCGTGATGGAGACAAGGAATCTACCAAGAAATTCCGGGATCCACCAGATGAGAATGAAGACGGCCCTAAAAAGCCAGAGTCGAACATGATGTATAACGCACCTATTCACGCACGAGTGACTTATGACACGGAAGGGAATAAAGCCCGAAAAGTAGATAAGTCAAACAAGAGAACTTCATTAATTACCGACGAAGTACGTGTTTACAAAGGAGGCTCTTGGAAAGATCGTGCCTATTGGCTCGATCCAGCACAAAGACGTTATCTCCCTCAATACATTGCCACAGACTACATTGGGTTCCGTTGTGCGATGTCACGTGTGGGCTCCAAAAACAAAATCAAGAAAACAGCACGCCACAAGCGTTCTCGATAAAACCACTACCAAGGCATCTTTCTCAGATGCCTTTTTGATTATGGACATAGCTGAACTTTATCGTCTCTTTTGCGAATCTTCTGGAGTCTATACAGACACCCGAAACTCATTGGAAAATGGTCTGTTTTTCGCTTTATCAGGTCCAAACTTTAATGCCAATCAATTCGCACAGAAAGCCCTAGATCAAGGAGCGCGAGCGGCCGTAATTTCAGACATTACCTTAGCGGAATCAAATTCTGCCATGATGCATGTTGAAAACCCACTGGAAACTCTTCAGCAACTTGCCCAATACCATCGTAGGCAATTGAAAACAACGATCATTGGACTCACTGGAAGCAATGGGAAAACAACCACTAAAGAATTGATTGCTTCAGTACTGGCTTCGCATTTTACAATAACTGCCACCAAAGGAAACCTAAACAATCACATCGGAGTACCATTGACCCTATTGGACATAAGCCCTGAGACAGAAATGGCCATAGTGGAAATGGGCGCCAACCATCAAAGGGAAATTGAACATCTCTGCACCCTCGCAGCACCAGATTTAGGATATATCACCAATTTTGGAAAAGCACATATGGAAGGTTTTGGTGGAATAGAAGGGATTGTAAAAGGAAAATCGGAACTCTACCGTTATCTAGACAAAAGCCAAGGCATCGTGATTTGTAACGGGGATGACCCCCAACAGGTGAATCTGACGCAAAAGTTGAAGCGTATTTGTTTTGGAACGGATTCAACCAACAATTATATTATTGACTATAAGGTGCACGACAATGCTCTCGTACTGAATACCCCAGAAGGTATTCTTCGTAGCCCTCTCTATGGGATGTACAATCTTTCCAATATCGCAGCGGCCTATGCATTTGGCAAGTACTTTAAAGTACCCTTTGAAAAAATTCAAAAAGGGATTGCTTCCTATCAAGCCACCAACAATCGTTCGCAGTCACTTCAAATAGGAGACACTACTGTCATTTTGGACGCCTACAACGCAAATCCAAGCAGCATGAGAGCTGCTTTAGAAGCTTACTTTAAGCAATTTGAATCCAATCGTGTTCTGATTCTTGGCGATATGTTAGAACTCGGAACTTATAAAGTACAAGAGCATCAAGCCGTTTTTGACTGGGTAGCCCAACAATCTTTTGACCATCTCTATTTAGTGGGCACCGTATTTTCGCAAATTGAAACATCATTCTCTAACATAAGCTGCTACCCCACTACCGAAATTTTTCTTGAAAAATTGGATACAAAAACGCTTTTGAGTAAGAATATTTTAATAAAAGGATCCAGAGGACTCGCGTTGGAACGAGTATTAGAAGAACTCAAGAGAGAATAGTTGTGGGTGTTATAGGATTCGAACCTATGACCTCTACCCTGTCAAGGTAGCGCTCTAAACCAACTGAGCTAAACACCCTATTGAAATTTTGGCTTGTTAATGTTTGAATGGAACCCATTCACAAATTAACAGAGTCCAAATATAGATAAAAACAGTTTTAAATTTCTATAATTATTGGATTGTAGAACTTAGTTGTTTGATTCCAAGTGTAAAGAGTTTTAATTTCATTATTCAATCAAAAACAACAAATACCAGGTATTAATATTTCAAAGAACCACTTCTTGACTCACATTTTTAAAGCCTTACCTTTGTTAGGGGGTTGCAAAAAATGTTCTTAGTACCTTGAAGGCTCACCCTTTCATAGATTGTATCATTTGTAAAACAGACTACAACCCTATTTAACAACTACTATATAATTGTTTCGAAAATGAGAATTGTTGCTTTGCTTTTAATCGGAATCCTTTTCAGCACTTGTTCCCAAGAGGACTGTGTACAAATCGAAAACAAAAGAGAAATCAATGGCAGTTATTATTTTTTCTTTGGTCGTGGAGATCGTTACACCAATAATAGTGACGAATTGAGCTTATACGTTCCTGATTCACAGCAATCTGGAGAAGTAGATTATGACACCTACAACAGCTATCAAATAGGTGATAATTACTGCTATTAAAAAATCAAATTTGGCTAGTCAGTTTTTTCCTACTACATTGAAGGAACAATGATACGACTCAAAAAGACACTTTGGATTGGGGGAATTTTTTTACTAGGATGGCTATTGTTTTGGTTTCAAAACAATAGAACAATCGCAACCACAGATGCTTGTCTTTGCACAGAATTGCTTGCCAGCCCTTCAATCACAAAAAACAAAGCCAAAATCAAAGCCGTGCGAGATTGCGAATGGTTGTTTGAAGACTTTGAAAAGGCACACCAAAAATGCATGGAATCCGTGCCTTTTGAAACTCCTAAAACAAGTACTAATCCTTCAAAAACCACTTAGCATGAAATCAAACCTTAAAAGGCTTCGCTTTTTATTAATCCTAATTCCTCTTGGACTCTTTATCCGCTTTATTGATTTGGAAGTCAGTGACGGTTTTTTGGCTACCAACGAAACAGTAGATCACTACAAATATATGCTTGGCTTGGTGGCCGCAGTAGCCTTATTGCTTTCAGCCGTACTCTATTTTGAAAAAAAAACAGAAAAGTAAACTTCTAGTTTAGAGTTTGGTATTTTTGAAAGAAAAAAAGCATGCGCCATTTTACTGAAAAAGAAATCCAAGACTTTGATAAAATATACCGACTCAATCTCATCAACAGCATAACTGGATACAAATCAGCCAACCTCATTGCAACCCAGTCTGATACGGGAGCGTCAAACCTAGCCGTATTCAGTTCCATCACTCACCTAGGGAGTGATCCTGCATTGCTTGGTTTTATTTTGCGTCCCACTACTGTCCCTCGACACACCTATAGCAACTTGAAAAAAACAGGCTGGTTTACTGTCAACCATATCAGCGCCGATGTTATCAAAGACGCCCACCATACCAGTGCGAAATATCCCTCAGAGGTTTCAGAATTCGATCAAACGCAACTGGAAGTAGAATACAAAGATGGACAAGGCTGCCCTTTTGTGAAAAATGCTCCTGTCCAAATCCTTTGCAGTTATCTAAACGAATACCCTATAGCCGAAAACGGCACTATTCTCATTGTCGGGAAAATGAATGCCATTTATGTAGAGCCACAAATGGTTCTAGAAGATGGCTGGATACAGCTAGACAAGGGCAAGGTTGTAAGCATCAATGGCCTTGACGGTTATGCCCTTCCACAACTCCTGGATCGCTTTGAATATGCGCGCCCGAAAAAAAACTAGTTTATGGAATTTGTCGCTGATGCTTTTTTCGATTATGCCGCAGAACACAGTTCTCCAGAACCGGAATTACTTCGAAAACTCCGTCGGGAAACCTATCAAAAAGTACTACAGCCAAGAATGCTCTCAGGAGCACTCCAAGGGCGACTTTTGAGTTTACTATCCCGATTGGTCACACCTGACAGAATACTTGAATTAGGCACCTTCACGGGGTATGCTACCCTCTGCCTAGCAGAAGGACTTAGTGAATCGGGGGAAATCCACACTCTAGATAAAAACGAGGAACTTCAGCACTTGCAAAACAAGTATTTTGAAGCCAGTGGACATCAAGAGCAAATCCATCAACACCTTGGAGAAGCGCTTGATATTTTACCCAAACTCGAAGGCCTTTTTGATTTTGTGTTTATTGATGCTGACAAAAAAAATACCCAAGCCTATTTTGATGCCTGCGTCCCGAAAGTTCGCCCAGGGGGATTGATCCTAACCGACAACGTGCTTTGGAGTGGAAAAGTACTCAAAGACACCGAAGCAGGTGATCAAGAGACAGCTGTGTTGAAGCGCTTTAACACGGCTATAGCTCAGGACCCTCGAGTAGAAACTGTGCTGCTTCCACTGAGAGACGGACTAACATTAAGTCGGGTACGTTAAAATTTTCGCTTGATAGAATCGGTCAGGTCATCAAAATCCTTTTTGATGTCTTTGACTTCTTTGGTTAGATTTTGACCTAATTTCCCTTGGGAATCATCCACATCATCCACAGACTTTTGTATTTCACTTTTAATTTCATCTGTCGCTTGACGGATTTGCGTCATGCCTTTGGCTAAGCCTCTTGCGATACTGGGGATTTTATCTGCCCCAAACACCAACAAGATCACAAAAAAGATAAATACTATTTCGGCGCCGCTGATAAATAAAAGCATGACTTTTTTTTCAAATATACCAAGAAAAAAAAAGCCCCAAGCCAGGCTTGGGGCGTAATTAAATTATCCTTTGATTTTTGCTTTGAATTTATCAAAATCTGAAGCCTGTTCTTCTTTAGGCCAACTGTTATTGCTTGTGTCAATATCAGCAGTTTCTTCATCAGGATCAATGGTCACTCCTACCAATTCTTTGTTTGTAGCCAAAACTTTTCGAACAGACGCATCATTTTTACGCCATACCTGAACCGGATAGGTCACGCGTTCGGTACTCCCATCGGCATAGCTGTATTCTACAATTAACGGCATCACCAAACCTCCCGGTTTTTCAAACTCAATTTCATAAAAATATTTAGGGGGCTCCGCATTAGTTCGGTCAATCTCAGCATTGTTTTCTTCGATGTAATTTCTAAGTGATTGGGAATTATCAATGGCTGAGCCCGCTGCCATACTCGGTTCAAAAGATTCTGAATCTTCTGCCACCATATATATCATATTTTCTGGCAAATCCTCTAGTGTCATATTGTATTGTTCCAGAAGCTCATCGACTTCTTTCCCTGGCTTGGGCGACACATAGTATTTTTTTACCGAGCCCACCCCGATGTCAACATAATCCGTAGAATAAAACCACCCTCTCCAGAACCAGTCTAAATCCACCGCTGAAGCATCTTCCATGGTTCGGAAGAAGTCTTCAGGAGTAGGATGCTTAAACATCCATCGCTGGGCATAGGTCTTAAAGGCATAATCAAACAGCTCTTTTCCCATAATCGTTTCTCTCAAAATATTGAGTGCGGTTGCAGGCTTTCCATAGGCGTTGGGCCCCAATTGAAAGACATTTTCTGGATTGGACATGATCGGGGAAATAAAACTCTGATCTCCGGACATATAGGGCACGATCTTGGAAGGAGCGCCTCTACGAGAAGGGTAAGCCTCTAAAGGTGCAATTGCCTCTGGATAATTGACTCCAAATTCTTGCTCTGTCAAATACTGCATAAAAGTATCCAATCCTTCGTCCATCCAGCCCCACTGGCGCTCGTCCGAATTGACAATCATGGGAAAATAGTTGTGCCCTACCTCGTGAATGATCACACTGATCATTCCAAACTTAGTTCGGTCGGAATAGGTGCCATCTTCATTGGGTCGACCATAATTCCAACAAATCATGGGGTATTCCATTCCCTGGTTTTTGGCATGCACAGATACCGCCTTGGGATAGGGATAGTTAAATGTATATTTGGAATAGGTGTCTAGTGACTGAGCCACCGCGCGGGTTGAATATTCTTCCCACAGTGGATTGCCTTCTTTGGGATACAAAGACACCGCCATTACTTTACGGGGACCTACTTGCACCGCCATCATGTCCCAAATAAACTTTCGGGAACTTGCAAAGGCAAAATCACGGACATTTTTAGCCACATAACGCCACGTTTTTTTCTTATCTGAGAAAACGGCTTCTTTTGCTTCCGCTTCATCTTGGGTCACAATCATCACGGGACTATCAAAAGTGTTTTGCGCCTTTTTATAGCGTTTGAATTCTTCACGAGACAATACCTCTTTAGGGTTTTGAAGTTGACCCGTGGCTTCCACAATATGGTCTGCAGGTACCGTCAGGTTGACTTCATAATTTCCAAAGTTCAGTGCGAACTCGCCATTGCCCCAGAACTGATAATTTTGCCATCCTTCCACATCATTGTAAACCGCCATACGAGGAAAAAACTGAGCAATAACATAGGCACGATTTCCATCCTCTGGAAAATACTCATAACCCGAACGCGCTCGATTTGTCACGTGATTATTTACGTTATACCACCATTTGATCGAAAAGCGGTATTGTCCTCCAGGCAAAATAGGACTTGGCAAATCAATTCGCATCATGGTCTGATTGATTCGATAGGGCAATGCCTGCCCATTAGCGGACGTGACAGATTCGATATTAAATCCTCCATCAAAAGGTTCATCCATATAGTTTTTTACAAAAGTGGATGCTCTTGCCAAGGGTTGAAAACCACTTCCGTTTTTTTCCAAAGCAGGCGCATCTTTTTTCCGAATATTTTGATCCAGCTGAACCCATAGATAGGTCAATACATCTGGAGAATTATTGGTATAGGTGATGGTTTCTTCTCCATAGAGTTTGGTGTTTTTGTCATCCAATTCCAAATCCATCACATAGTCTACCTGCTGTTGATAATAATCAACTCCTGGAGCACCCGAAGCCGTTCGAAAACGATTGGGGGTAGAAAACTCTTCGTACAATTGTTTGAATTTGTTGCTATTGGTGTGTCCACCTTCTCTTTCAGCTGGAGCTTCTTGACTCCATAAAGCCACAGAAAACAGAGCAAGTAATGGCACTTGCACATAGGTTAGTATTCTCATAATCTGAATTTTTACTAGCCTAATTTACTATAAATTCATAGGCTCCCAAGGGTTTCCTGTCCAAATCTTAGGGACGAATCCGAATTGGTGATTTTTGCATTCGTGCATCAAAGAGAAAACTCTTCCGGTAGGAGTCGCTTTTAAAGTGAACTAAATTTTGCTGCGTGGGCAATTCTGACAGGAAAAGCTGATGGGTTAATTCCAGCTCAGACATTTCATCGGCTAGCTTTGCCTGCATATAGATCAGGGTCAAATCATCGCGATATTCCTTGCCGAGATACTCTAAAGAAATCGGCGTCTTGGCGGCACTGAATTTCAAAACAGACTGTAAATAAGTTGCAATCAAAGAGTTCGTGGCTTGCCGGTCAGGATTCAATTGAATTTCCTCACCCGATTGTGACTGTAGAACCAATTCCAAATCGTCCGTAAAAACTTGAAGGGTTAATTGCAGTTCACCACTCGTAGGGATTAATTCCATCTTCATGGAGGATATATAAACATCGTGGAGGGTAAAACCCATCGTTAATAGCATTACAAATAATAATCCGATCTTTTTAAACATCGTTTGTAGATTCATTTATGATTTTGTGTTTCCTGGAGGTTTAAATTCGGACGCATAGGTCTCCAAAAAACTGAGCAGCTGCGTATGATTTTTCTTACGAAAGGCTCCGTCTATTGGGAAATTTTCTTGTGCGCCTGTTATAAATTCATATACATTTTCCTCGGAAAGAGCATAATTGTCCATCAAAAATTGGACCCCATAGAACTGTATAATCTGGTAGGTGATTTCAAATTGCTTGTCCAACTGGCGTTTTTTCTTGAGGCTTTTGTAATACCCTGAAAAATGTTTGTACGCAGCTTCTAAATTAATCCCGCCGCTGATGGGAAGCAATAGGGTATTTAGGAGTAGGCTTTTCCCAGAGACTATTTTTTCTTCTCGTTTCCCTCCAAAACCGGGGATCCCCAAAGAATAAAAATTGACTGGATTTTGAATAGCTGTATTTTGTAAATCTCGACTCAAATCGCCTGATAAATCATACGGCCGAACCACAACCTCATCCAATTCATTCACAAATGGCTCTAGATAAACCGTTAGCGCTGCGGCCTCAAAAAGAGTGGTTGCAATAGGAAGGGCTTTGGGTTTAAACTGAATGGCTGAAAAAAACAAAATATCTCCAGGAGACACCACCATTTCAAAAGCACCTTCAACATCAGTAATGGTAGCAGTACCCTTGGTTTGGTTAATAATATGAATGCCACTTACGGACAAGGAATCGTGTTTGACCTGCCCCACAAGGGTTTTGAATTGCTGAGAAAAAAGAGAGTGTGATGCCAGTAAGAGCATTAGGGCTAGTACTCGCAAGGGGTTAATTTTGAGATTGATAGTTTTCACTTTCATTGATTAAATAGTCAATGAGTTCAAATTCCTTGCTTTTATTCAGTAGGTCTTGGGTGGGTAATTGCTGATCGATATACTCTAAGAAACCCGTTACCTGATCTTTCGGCAATGAAAGTGTTTCGGTAAAAAAACGATCCTCAAACAAATAGGGCAAAACTCGACTGGGCTTCAAATTTTTCCGTTCCTCTGCGGTTTTTCCTTGCATCAGTTGCATTGCCAATTTGGCAATATTCACAATGTTTAAGCCATTCGTCAAGCGGGGTTCATCCATGGCTGCATTGGTAATTCGGGTCGATTTATCTTGCTTGTAATCATACCCCTTAAACTCCTCATTTTTCAGATTCATAAACTGTTCGGTATCCTCAGGGGTGATCACGATTTCTTCTAAGGCTTGGATTTTCTCGTTAACAGAAACGATGAGTCGTTTTTTGCGGAGAATCTCAGGAGTGATTTTGATGGTTTTGATCGTGTATTGCACCGAAGAAAAAACAAGCTCGTCACCCAAATTTGCTAAAATTTCAAAGGCTCCGTTACTGTCGGTTATGGTGCTCAATTGTGCTGTATTGTTTATCACATTGGCCGCTACAACATTCGCATTTCTGTAAATAAGCTTTCCTTGGATATACACCGGTTTTTGAGCATGGAGCCACCCGACCGATAAGAATATACATAAAAGAGAAACCCAGAACTTCATGAATTAAAGATAGTCGAGGGGAAATCAAAAACGAAAAAAAAAGGAAAACTTTTGTTAAAAGTGATTGAGCGGGAGACCGGGTTCGAACCGGCGACATTCAGCTTGGAAGGCTGACGCTCTACCAACTGAGCTACTCCCGCATAGTTCCAAATATATCATTTTTTTTTATTTTGGAGGTGTGAATCTAAGCATCCTAAACATTACCGCAGAAAACACCTTGCCGATTCGGCAACAGATGTTACGCCAAGGCCGCCCCCTATCTGATTGTCATTTTGACAAAGACGAAGCCCCTTCGACTCGGCATTGGGGAGCTTTTGCCAATGAAGAACTTGTGGGGATCCTCTCCGCAATGGAAAATCCACTGGAAACCCAGCCCGAGCAAATGGCATTTCAATTTCGAGGAATGGCCGTTATTGAATCTTATCAACGCAATGGAATTGCCAGTAAACTCCTTATCGCAGCAGAAAAACAACTTCAAGACGAGTTTCATCCTCAGGTGTTTTGGCTCAATGCCCGAGTTAACGCCCAACAATTATACCTGCACTTAGATTACCAATCCACCGGAGACGTATTTGAAATTCCAACGGTTGGTCCTCATTTACGCTATACAAAACACCCATCCACATGACCCGAATATCATTTTTCTTTATGATGGCTTCATTTATGAGTTGTGCTCAGCCGTCACCTCAATTTGAAACCGAACAATTACTTGGTAAAAAAGAGATTTCTCTGGCTGGAGATGGATATCAATTACTCCCCCAAGCGGCGGATGCTTTTGAACAGATGAAAGCCGCTGCCAAAAAAGAAGGCATCAAAATCAAAGCGGTCAGTAGTTTTCGATCCTACCAACGCCAGCGCGCTATCTGGAACCGAAAATACAAAGCCAATGCAAAAGCCGGATTGAGCCCCCAAAAAAACATTCAGAAAATCATCGAATACTCTACCATTCCTGGAACCTCACGCCATCATTGGGGAACTGAAATTGATATTGTTGACGGAGCTATACCTCCTGAAGGCGATGTTTTACTCACTCGAAAATTTCACAATTCCGGCCCCTATGAGCCACTTCGTAAATGGCTAGAGGCACATGCCCAAGACTATGGATTCATTTGTGCTTATCCCGACGATTCCGAACGCCCTGGGTTTTCCTATGAGCCTTGGCACTATAGTTATGCGCCCCTTTCCCGGCCGCTGTATAAAGCCTATTTGAAGCTAGACCTTAAAGAAGCGCTTTCCGACTTGGACATGGAAGGCAGTAATCATCTCGATCAAGCTTTTTTGATGGCTTATCGAGAAAGTCATGTAAAAGGAATCAACCCCGCGCTCAAATAATCTGGGGGAATACTTTTTGGTATTGTTGCACTCGAAAATCAAGAGTCGTAAAACTGGGGTCTTTTGCTTTTTGAGCCTTATAGGCCGCCATACTCCCCACAGCTCGATTGGCAGCTCCAGAGGGAGCTGTTAGCGAATAGGTTGTAAGCCTTCGTTTGTTATAGGTGAAGGAATGTTGTCGGGGGACTGCATCATTTTCCAATGCTAAGCTCAATCCTTTACTTTTCAAGTAACGTTTAAAAAAATAGGTAGGACCATTTTTACTATCCCCTCCCGTGAACAATAATGTTTGCACCTTGGGAACCTGATCCAAATAACTAAAAAAATCACGCAGTTGCACCTCTTGCATTCCCATATCAGAAGCGTCCCATTTTTTTCGATAGCAGTGTGCTACAATATCACATATCCCCATGTTTATCTGGGTTAAAAAAGTTTTGCGTTCTTGAACCGCAGCTGCTGAGTTTTCAAATCGCAAATCCAACGAATAAATACGATCTAAAATTGGCCACAATTGACCATCAATGCTTCCGTAACAAAAAGGGACATCGCCCGATTTTAAGTCACCGTAGAAAAATCGTGGTGGGGGAAGCGTCCCCACAATGAGGTGGGTGGCCTCCTTTGGCAAGAAGGGTTCAAAAGGATGTTGATGTAACCACATTTTTTGTACTTTCATTTAACCAAATCTTATCAATCATGGGTAAAGGCGATAAAAAAACACGTCGCGGAAAGATCATTCGAGGATCCTATGGGGTACGACGCCCCAAGCGAAAAACAAAACAGCAAAAAACTAGCGAATAAACACTGGCTTGGTGGGGTCTTCCGTATGCGTTTCACTGAAATGGTAACCGCCCCCATCAAAGCTCAATATTTCATCGCGGGTTGTGCATTCGTTTTCAATTAGATAACGGGTCATCATTCCACGTGCCTTTTTGGCAAAAAAGGAAATCATTTTTAAAGTTCCATTCTTATAGTCTTTGAACTGCGGCTGTAAGAATTGTCCTTTAATGGCTTTGGCATCCAATGCCGAAAAATATTCATTACTCGCCAGATTCACCACCCATTCATCGGACTCCAGTTCAGCATTTAGAAAGGCTGTCAATTTTGGCTTCCAAAAAGCAACTAAATTTTTCTTAGACCCAATGGGGAATTTGGTTCCCATCTCCAATCGATAGGCTTGAATCCGATCCATAGGACGCAAAAGACCATAGAGCCCAGAAAGGATCCGAACTTGATCCTGCAAACGATCATAATATTGAGCTTGGAGAGTTTCTACATCCAAACCTTGATATACATCTCCGTCAAAATAAAACACCGCAGGACGGGCATTTTCATCGGTAAAAGGAAACGAAAACTGCTGATTTCGATCTGCGTTTAGCGAGGCAAGGGCATCGGATATATGCATTAACTTGGCAAGAGATCGTGCCGATTTGCCACGCAATAACTTATTGATCCGAAGGGCTTCTTCTTCAAAAACAATAGAACTATAGGCATAGTCTGGAATGGGTCGTTCGGCATTCATCGACTTGGCTGGAGAAAGGAGAATCTTCATACGCTTTTTTTCAAAGGTAAAAGATTCCTAGCTTATGTCAATTTGTGCTGTACATAGTGTTGCCACTTGGCAATTACGGAGGAAAAATCCTCGGGAAGCGGTGCTTCAAAGTGAACTTTTTTTCCTGTTTTGGGATGTACAAAGCCAAGGGTCCTGGCATGTAATGCTTGGCGGGGAATCAAACGAAAACAGTTGTCCACAAACTGTTTGTATTTGGTAAAATGCGTTCCCTTAAGCAATACATCACCCCCATAGCGAGCATCGTTAAAAAGGGTGTGTCCTATATGCTTCATATGAGCTCGAATTTGATGGGTACGTCCCGTTTCCAATCGGCATTTAATCAAACTCACATAGCGCAGTCGCTCCATTACTTCGTAGTGGGTAATGGCCTCTTTTCCTTGTTCTCCCTCGGGGAAGACAGTCATTTGTAAGCGATTTTTAGGATGTCGCCCTATATGTCCTTCCACCGTTCCTTTGTCTTCTGCCACATCGCCCCATACCAAAGCAACATATTCTCTTTCGGAGCTTTTATCAAAAAACTGCTTGGCCAGATGGGTCATCGCTTCCTCTGTTTTGGCAATTACTAAAAGACCACTGGTATCTTTATCAATACGATGCACCAAACCCGGCCGTTCGTTACTATTCGCTGGTAAATTTTTAAAATGGTACAGCAATGCATTGACAAGGGTTCCAGAATAGTTCCCATGTCCGGGATGCACAACCATTCCAGCGGCTTTGTTGACCACCACCAAGGTGTCGTCCTCATAGACAATATCCAGGGGTAAATCCTCGGCAATCAAAAGATTTTCATAGGGAGGATGGTGAAACAAAACCTTTACCTCATCATTACCTTTGACACGATAGTTGGATTTGACCACTTCTTCATTCACAAAAATACTCCCGGCTTTCGCTGCTTGTTGAATCTTATTTCGAGTGGCATTTTCGATGCGATTCATCAAAAATTTATCAACCCGAAGAGGTTCTTGCCCTGAATCGGCTTGAAAGCGATAATGTTCGTAAAGGGGTGCTTCCTCGGAAGGCATTCCCTCAGCAGTAGGCTTAGCGTCTTCCATTTCCAAGTACTAAATCAATGGGGGTGGTTTTAGGTAGCAAGGTTCCTGGAGCAATCTTACGCCCTTCATAGCGCAACTCCAAGACCATGTCTTTTCCAATTGCATTGCGGTAGCTAATCTCACCCACATTTAGACCAACAGACTTCAAAATAGAAGCGGCATTGCGTTTTGTAATCTGAATGATATTGGGAACACTTACTTTACGGTAATCCGAGGGATTGAGTGTCAAGTAGATTTTTCGGTTTATTTTGACCTGCTCTCCAGCTAATGGATTTTGCTCAATAACTGCTAGAGGGGGTAATGACGGGTCGTATTTGGCCGAGTCCAAAACTTCGTAGCGTAGTTGCTGAGACAAAAGCAAAGTGTCCACGATCGCTAACGGAAGGTGCTGCAAGTCCGGAACGGCTTGTGTTTGCCCGTTATGGGTCCACTTGTCCAACATTCTCAAACTAAGAATAATCAAGCCCAACGCGACCAAAAAAGCCAAGAGCAGTTGCTTGAGAAAAAACTTACTAAATAGAAAACGCAAAAAAAGCATTGGGCAGAATTTGCCGTAAAGATAGTAAAAACCATCGCGAGAGAATTACCTACCTTTGACACAAAGTGGACACTTATGTCGAATCCTATTGTTGGAATTGCCTGTCATGGCTACTCTTCGGAGGCTGCAATTTCCATGCAAAGCGCACAAACCGTACAACAACAGTTACAACCGACCTACTCGGCTGTTTTTCTCCTAAAAATAACGCCTTCCCAATGGTCAGTGATTGATTTCAAAGGACAGGAACAGTCCATCGCAATTGGACAATTTGACTTTGTATACGAGGGAAAAAACCTTCGTTTTGACGTGATTTTCAATGCCCTTCATGGCAGCCCGGGCGAAGACGGTCAGCTAGCCGCCCTTTTAAAATTTGCTGGCATTCCCCATACCAGCTGTGATATGTACACCGCTGCCTTGACTTTTAACAAAAGAGACTGTATCGCCATTGCGCGACGGCTGGGTGTTCCCACAGCTCCTTCTGTAATTCTAGACCAAGGGGAACCTATTGACAGCAATACTATTGAAGCTGCCGTAGGACTTCCTTGTTTTGTGAAAGCCAATCGGGCTGGGAGTAGTTTTGGAGTTTTTAAGGCACACACTCAGGAGGAACTTCTCCAGTATATCCCCAAAGCTTTTGAAGAAGATTCGCAACTTATTATCGAACAAGCCTTGGAAGGACGCGAGGTGTCCGTTGGTGTGGTTCGTCTCCAAGGAAAAACAACCGTTTTACCCATCACCGAAATTGTAACCGAAAATGATTTCTTTGACTATGCGGCGAAATACGAAGGACAATCCCAAGAGATTACCCCAGCGGCCCTTCCCGCCGAATGGACTGAACAAGTAACTCATTGGGCAACGCTTCTGTATGACAAAATGGGACTTCACGGCATCAGCCGCTCCGAGTTTATTTTTGTCAATGGTATTCCCCATTTGCTGGAGATCAATACCGTTCCTGGAATGACCCAAGCCAGTATCATCCCCCAACAATGCGCGGCTGCCAATCTCAGCCTTCAGGCTTTGTTTGTCGATATGGTGACAGATGCGCTCCAAAGAAATCCGTAACTTCGAACTTTAAGCAACGTACTATGAAACGCGCTGTATTCCCTGGTTCCTTTGACCCAATAACCCTCGGACATGAAGATATCATCCTGAGAGGGCTTCCCCTTTTTGATGAGATTGTTATTGCAATTGGCAAAAACAACGACAAGAAATATATGTTTTCGGAAGCACAGCGAATTGATTTTGTCCAAACGGTTTTTAAAGATCACCCCACCATCCGAGTGGAAACCTATTCGGGCTTAACCATTGATTTTTGTAAAAAGATCAGTGCCGATTTTATTTTAAGAGGGCTTCGCAATCCGGCTGATTTTGAATTTGAAAAAGCCATTGCACATACCAATCGCAAACTATCCGGCATTGAAACGCTCTTTTTTCTTACAGCTGCCAGAACTTCTTTTATCAGTAGTTCAATCGTTCGGGATGTGATTCGCAATGGGGGCGACTATTCTGTTTTGGTACCCAAACAGCTTCAACTACCCTAATATCCCCTCCTGTTCAAAGTGAATTTTGATGTTCTCATAGGCGTTAGCCAACAAAACGGGTATTTCTTCTTTGGTTTTCCATTCGGCTGCTAGAATCCCTTCGTCCAATTGGGGTTGCAGTACTCCGTTATAATTGGTTTTCATCAGATACCAATGGGTTTTTTTGAGTCGGTATTTCCCGTTGCGAGAAAAGATATGATAGGTGATTGGGAGTGGCTTGATAACAATCAAATCGGCTACTGCCGTTTCCTCCATCACCTCGCGAACCGCAGCATCGATAAGAAGTTCTTTTTTTTCCGTACGGCCTTTGGGTAGATCCCATTTGTTATTTCGATGAATCATCAAAAAACGCCCATCGGCATGTTGCACCAATCCCCCAGCCGCTTCCACTTCTGGAAACCGCTTCAGAAAATGCTTCCAAAGTTTTTTCTCCTCTTTGTGATACAAATAGACTGCTTCCACTTTGGCAGATTTAGCTGCTTTTAAAATGGATTCTGCAGTACTATACTTGATATGTAATAGGGGGCAATGATCCGAATTAATCGCCAAAGAGGTGGTGAGGTAAATCGGCTTTTGGTTGAAAAAAACTTTATACATTTATCGTATGATTTATGACATCCAAACGGCTGCCAAAACAGCCGAACAACTCCTACAAATTAATGCAATAAAATTGAGTCCAAAAAATCCATTTACATGGGCCAGTGGATGGCAATCGCCTATTTATTGCGACAATAGAATCACTCTTTCCTATCCAGAAATTCGCAGCTATCTAGCCCAATCCATTGCTGCACAGGTAAAAGGACTCTATGGAACGGATGTTGTCATTGCCGGGGTGGCCACTGGAGCCATTGGCATTGGTATGCTGGTGGCCGCTGAAATGAACCTGCCGTTTATTTACATACGTCCCGAAAGTAAAAAACACGGCCGTCAGAATCAGATTGAAGGTGCCTTGCCCTCCCAAGCCAAAGTGGTGGTGATTGAAGATCTTATCAGTACCGGAAAAAGCAGCCTGAATGCCGTAAGAGCCTTACGGGAAACCGACGCCGAAGTACTCGGTATGATTGCTTTGTTTACCTATGACTTTGCCACCGCAGCAGAGAATTTTAAAACCGCAAAGGTAACCTTACACACCCTGTCCGATTACCCCACCCTTATTGAAGTGGCCAAAGATCAAAAAGCCATTGACCCCTCCGAATTAGCCCTGTTAAAAAAATGGCGAGAAAATCCCTCAGAATGGTCCCCTACATCCTGATTTAAGACATACCGCTTCCTTTTATATATCTATTTGTAGAGCCTCCTGTATATTCCTAGTGACACCTGCTAGGAAACAACCAGAAATCAAAGATTGAAATCCATTAAAATTTAAAATAAGAGAGAGGAAAAACTACTACTAAAATTGTGTACAAATAACAACGTTACCTGTCATTAGATGAAACTAATAATATTTGATATAGATGGAACAATTTTAGACTCTGTAAATGCAGATGATAAATGCTTTATCCAAACTTTTAAAGATTTATATCAAATTGACTTAACTAATGTAGATTGGAATGATTTTACCAATGTCACCGATACTGGATTGACAAATGAAATTTTTGAAAAATGGTGTAATCGACAACCAAATAAAGAAGAGATAGAAAACATCAAATCATATTTCAAAAACCTATTAAAAGAACATACACAACAATTTACTGAAATTGAAAAATCGTTATCATTTATAAAACTAACTACAATTAAACCTGACTTTGAAATTGGTTTTGCAACTGGAGGTTGGAAAGAAACAGCTGAATTGAAATGTAATTCAGTAGGTCTTAATCTGAATGATTACATCTTTAAATCTTCTAACGACCATTACAATAGAGCTAAAATCATTGAATTTGTCATCAAAGAAGCTCTGGAAAACCATAACGTAAACGAATTTGAATCTATTACTTATTTCGGAGATGGTCTTTGGGATTTCAAAACTACTCAAACACTTGGGATTGATTTTATCGGAGTGGATTTTAAAAATAATAGGAGACTGATAAATATTGGAGTGGAAAAAGTCATTAAAAACTTTACTGAATCTAAAAAAATATTGAATTGGATAAATGAAAAAACGCCAGGTAACACGGTGTATAAAACATAGCTAATAAGTGCTTAACCGAAAAGTTCGTGTTTGTTGAGAAAGACCGCCAAATTTTTAATTTGGTTTTTTAAAAATGAAAAATTAAAAACAAAATATAAAAATTCGGCTCTGTGTTATTCCGAAAAGTTAGTGTCTTTTTACACGCTACGTTTCATACAAAAACCAGTTTAATTATAAAAATGAAAGTCACCGCTGAAAAAAACGAAAAGGTTGCCAACATGGTATTTGCATCCATTTATCCGCTTTACCTCAATAGATTGGAGAAAAAGGGTAGAACCAAAGAAGAACTTAATCAGGTCATTGAATGGTACACGGGTTTTGATCCCGATGCTTTACAAGCACTTATTGATGCAAAAGCAACCTACAGCGTTTTTTTTCAAAAAGCCAACATCAATCCAAACGCACACATGATTAAAGGAGTCGTTTGTGGCTACCGAATTGAAGAAATAGAAGATGAATTTGAACTGTACAAACAATGCAGACAACTGGAAAAGTTGATTGATGAATTGGCAAGAGGTCGTAAAATGGAGAAAATTTTACGGGGAGAAAAAAGCTAGAAACGAAACCAGCGCCCCTAATACAACAAGGCCAGTGCCTTAGAATCTTTAAAATCTTGGAGTTCGCCAGACTCCCATTCTATTTGCAGCGCACCTTTTGTCGTAACACTCCTTATTTTACCCCTTCTATCTTCGCCTTCAAGGACAAAAGAATGCCATTCGTTGTGACCAAATAAATATTTCTCATAGGCCTTGTTCTGCAGGTCTACACTCACGGAGTCAAGCGAAATAAAGGCCTTTTCTAAAGCGGTTAATAGGTCCGTAAAAAGTTGCTCCCGATCGAGGGGTTTTCCCAAAGTTAGTGCCAAAGAAGAAGCCTGCGGCAGATGGCTAAAGTCCGTTTGGTTGACATTAATACCAATCCCCACGATAGAAAGGTTGGAACGCTGCCCCTGAAGGCTGTTTTCAATAAGAATCCCTGCCAATTTAGAGTTGGCTGACAAAATGTCGTTTGGCCATTTAATCGCAATTTGAGGAATTTCCAACTTCTGAAAAACATCTATTAGCACCAAGCAAACCGCCCGATTGATTTGAAAAGCATCCAAAGGGTCTGAGGTCAAATCGGGCCAAAAGACACTAAACGTAAGGTTTTTTCCCGTTTGGGATTCCCAACGGTGGGCGTGCTGCCCTTTTCCTTGGGTTTGGTACTCTGCCCAGATTGCGGTGGGCTTTTGCAGCTTATTTTCGGTCACGGCCTTTTTTAACACTTCGTTAGTTGAAGTGGTGGCATCAAGTTTGTGTATAGTGAAAGCTGTCAAGATTTTGTCCTTTGGGGATATATATTGTGTAAATTTGTGTAAAATTAAAAATTTTTAATGGCAAAAGAGAACCGGTCGGAAGATGAATTGATGAGTAACATAGTCGCAGGAATCGAAGAGGTCAAAGGTCTCGACATTCATTTGCTTGATTTAAGGGAGATAGAGAACACGGTTTGTAGCTATTTTGTTGTTTGTTCGGGCACATCAAACACCCATGTTTCAGCCATTGTTAGCTCCATCAACAAAACCGTCAGTAAGAATTTACACGAAAAACCCTACCATACCGAAGGAGAAGCCGTAGCCGAATGGGTATTGCTTGACTATGTCAATATTGTGGTGCACGTTTTCCAGCGGCATACTCGTGAACATTATAATATCGAGGGGCTCTGGGGAGACGCAAAAACCACTGAAATCGCTATGAAAAACTAAACAATGAGTAACGCTAAGAAACAACCATCACCAAAAATTAACCCCTATTGGATCTACGGGGTTGTCATTGTACTGCTCTTGGGCATGAGCCTCTTTGGAGGCGATAACGACTGGCAAAACCTCAACAAAATCAATATCAGCGAATTTGAGCGCTACCTCAACGAAGGAGACGTAAGTGAGGTTGTGGTTGTCAATAAAAACCTTGCGCGCATTACCCTGAAAAAAGATGCCTTAAATAAAAAAATTCACGAGCGTGTGACCAAGAAAAATTTCTTGGGACAAGAGAACAGTGAAGGACCGCACTATCAGTTTGAAGTAGGAAATTTAGAGTTGTTTCAACGAAAACTCGAAAAAGCAGAGAACAACAAAGTCGCCTTTAACTACGAGTTTGTAACCGTAGAAAATCGATGGATGGATGTATTTCTCAGTTTCCTACCCATCATCGTGATCATTGGCGTATGGATCTTTTTGATGCGCCGAATGTCTGGCGGCGGCGGTGGTGGTGCCGGCGGTCAGATTTTCAATATCGGAAAATCCAAAGCCAAATTATTTGATCAAAACACCGATGTAAAGATTACATTTAAAGACGTAGCAGGCTTGGAAGGAGCCAAAGAAGAGGTGCAAGAGATTGTAGATTTCCTAAAAAACCCCACCAAATACACCAAACTCGGAGGGAAGATTCCCAAAGGAGCCCTTCTTGTTGGCTCTCCAGGAACAGGAAAAACCCTTTTGGCCAAAGCTGTAGCCGGTGAAGCCAAAGTCCCATTCTTCTCCCTATCCGGTTCGGATTTCGTAGAAATGTTTGTAGGGGTGGGTGCTTCTCGTGTACGCGATTTGTTCAAGCAAGCCAAAGAAAAGTCGCCTGCTATTATTTTTATCGATGAGATTGATGCCATAGGACGGGCCCGTGGACGAAACAATATGACCGGTTCAAATGATGAAAGAGAAAATACCCTCAATCAATTACTAACCGAAATGGACGGTTTTGGCACCAAAACCAATGTGATCGTATTGGCAGCTACCAACCGTGCGGACGTACTAGATAAGGCCTTGATGCGGGCGGGACGTTTTGACCGTCAAATCTATGTGGATCTTCCCGACTTGAACGAACGTAGAGAAATTTTCAAAGTACACTTGGCTCCCCTCAAGGTAATCAAGTCCTTGGATATAGAATTTTTAGCCAAACAAACCCCTGGATTTTCAGGAGCGGACATTGCAAATGTTTGTAACGAAGCTGCTTTGATCGCTGCGCGAAAAAATAAAAAGTCCGTTGGAAAACAAGACTTCCTCGATGCCGTTGACCGAATTGTGGGTGGGCTTGAAAAGAAAAACAAAATCATCACTCAAGAAGAAAAGAAAACCATCGCATTCCACGAGGCCGGTCATGCCCTTACCAGCTGGCTCTTAGAATACGCTGCCCCGCTTGTGAAAGTGACTATTGTTCCGCGAGGACAATCCTTAGGAGCAGCTTGGTATCTACCAGAAGAACGTATGATTGTTCGAACAGAGCAAATGCTTGATGAAATGTGCGCTGCCTTGGGTGGACGCGCCGCTGAGAAAATCATTTTCGACAAAATATCTACCGGTGCTCTAAGCGATTTGGAAAAAGTAACCAAACAAGCGCGCGCTATGGTGTCCGTTTATGGGCTCAATGAGAATATTGGAAACATCACTTATTACGATTCCTCAGGGCAATCGGACTATAATTTCTCCAAACCCTATTCCGATGAAACAGCCAAGGTCATCGATGATGAAATTTCTAAAATCATCGAAAGCCAATATGCCCGTGCTTGTCAAATTCTAAAAAAGCACAAGGCCAAATTGACGGCTCTTGCAGAACGACTTTTAGAAAAAGAGGTTATCTTTAAAGATGATTTGGTGGATTTATTAGGGGAGCGACCTTTCAAAAAAGAAGAAACGGAAACAGCAAACCCCAAAAAAACCCCCCGAAAACCAAGAAAAAAAGAAACGCCAACAGAATAAATAAAGGCTTTTGAATCTCTGGAAGAATTTTTTAGGCAAAAAGGATAAATCAGAATCGACTGAAGAAAGAAGTCCTTTTATGCCTAAAATAAAGGATCCCGTTGAGATTCTTTTCGCCAAAAACTTCACGCAAAAAGGGGGTAAATTTCTTTTTGTAGAGAATACAGACAATGCCTTAGACGTTTTTAACAAAATCCTCTTGGAAAACAACTGGCAAATGGAACAACTGGCTTGTTTGAATCCAGAACTTGCCGAGCATTTCAACCTCACCCCCTCGGAAACCATCCCAAAAGATTCGGCTGCACTCCTTTTGACTTGTGAGTATATGGTGGCAAATAAAGGAGGTATGTTGATTTGCCAACATCAAATTCACAATCTCACATTGGACAAACTCCCCGAACACTTGATCATCTATGCAGACACCAATCAGTTTGCCCCTGACGTCAGTGAGGGGATGTCGCTGTTGAAATCAAAGTATTTCGGAGACTTACCAACCAACATCACCACCCTTAACGTCAAAGATTCTTCTAAAGAGAATGATTTTTTAACTCAAGGGAATTCCTCGAAAAACATCTACTTAATCCTACAAGAATAAGGTGCATGAAAGACCTTAAAATCAGAGCCTTTTCCGGGCTGCTCTATGTAGCACTCTTAGTAGTTTCTATTTTTCAAGGACCCGAGTTCTTTTACCCTGTCCTTTTTGTTTTTTCGGGTCTCGCAACAATTGAGTTCTTTCGCCTTATACAGCTTCGTTTTATCCTTCCATTGCTCCTGCTCGCCGGAATTTACTATTCCCACTATAAAAGCTTGCTACCAGCCACTGCAGTTCAATTCATGCTTGGTTATGCGCTGCTATGCTGTCTTGTATTTACAGCGCGCTTGCACCGTCCTTTCCCTATGAATGGAAGGCTTCTAAAACGAGTTTTAGGTTATGGCTATGTCCTGGGCTCTTCCTTTTTTATTATCGCACTCTACGGCAGCCAAGCAACTTTTGAGCCCATCTTGATGCTATTGGTTTACGCTCTAATTTGGGTTAATAACAGTGCTGCCTATTTTGTTGGGAGTCAGTTGGGCAAAACACCATTATTTCCAAGCATCTCTCCAAAAAAATCATGGGAAGGATTCTGGGGTGGTCAGTTTTTCTGTGTCCTTTTCGGACTGCTGACTTATTTTACCTATTGGCCCTCCGAGTACTCTCCCATCACAATTATTCTATTATCATTATTGATTCCCAGTCTCGCCACCTATGGAGATTTGATCCAATCGCAATTCAAACGCATTGCAGGAGTCAAAGACAGTGGCAGTCTGTTACCTGGTCATGGAGGTTTTTACGACCGGATGGACAGCATCATTTACACCGCACCCTTTGTATATTTAATCCAAGAAATCATCCACTATGTTTCATAAAGAAGGTTTTCAAATCATTTTAGGCAGCTTCGTTTTGATGGCTGCGATAGCGCTCGGCGCAGAATATGGTATTAGTAATTTCTATTTGCAAAAAGGAATTCAGTTGATAGCATTAGCGCTTTTAATCCTAGTGCTTCAGTTTTTTAGAAATCCCAAACGCAATACCCCTATTGATGATTCCCTTCTATACGCTCCTGTGGATGGAAAAGTAGTTGTGATTGAAGAAGTTTTTGAAAAAGAGTTTTTCAAGGACAAACGGCTACAGGTATCCATATTCATGTCTCCAATCAACGTCCACGTAACGCGATACTGTATGAGTGGAAACGTTGTTTTTAGTAAATACCACCCTGGGAAATATCTAGTCGCTTGGCATCCAAAATCCTCGGAAGAAAATGAGCGCACCACCATCGTTTTGGAAAATAAATCTTTTGGTCAAGTCCTTTACCGACAAATTGCTGGCGCCCTAGCACGACGTATTGTAAACTATGCCAAAGAAGGAACTCAAGTTGTTCAAGGAACCGATGCAGGCTTCATCAAATTTGGATCTCGGATCGATTTGTATCTACCCCTTGGAACCCCACTAAACGTTTCACTCAATCAGGTGGTCAAAGGAGGTATTGATGTTATTGCGAAAGCTTAGCCAAGCTTTCTTTTAGTACGTTAATTTTATCCATTGCGTCTGCGGCTTTCTTTTTTTCAGTAGCTACCACTTGCTCCGGCGCATTGTTCACAAAGCGTTCATTGCTTAGTTTTTTCTCCACAGACTGCAAAAATCCTTGAGCATAACGCAGTTCTTCTTCCAGCTTTTCACGCTCAGCAGCAACATCAATTTTCCCTTCCAAAGGGATGAAAAACTCTGTGGTTCCTACACGGAAAGTCCCACCCATTTGCGTTTTATCAGGAGCCGTGTAATGAATGCTTTGAACATGTCCTAATTGATGCAACAAGGCTTCATAATGTTGCCACGGATTATGGGCATTGGTTACATAGAGTTGAATGGCTTCTTTGAAACCGAGATTCTTTTCTTTTCTAAAGTTTCGAACCGCGCCAATCAACTGCTGGATTAGGTCGAAGTCCTCCAGCAATACCGTGTCATACTTCTGGAGTTGTGGCCATGCCGAAATGGCCAAGGCTTCTTTGGGGCTTCTTTCCCCGCAGAAATGCCAAAGTTCTTCCGTGATAAATGGCATAAAAGGGTGCAAAACGCGAAGGTTGTTTTCAAAGAGTTCCGTCACACGCTTTTTTGTTTTGGGATCAATGGTATTATCAGCCGTTTTAATGGACTCCAATAGCCAAGAGCAGTAATCGTCCCAAACCAGCTTATAAAGCGTCATCAAGGCATCCGAGATACGGTATTTTGAAAAATGATCCTCTACTTGCTCTAGCGCACGATTGAAGGCGTTTTCATACCAATCCAACGCAAGGGTTGCGGCAGCAGACGGTGGGTTTTCTGAAACCTCCCAACTTTGAATCAAACGGTAGGCGTTCCACAACTTATTGGAGAAGTTTTTCCCCTGCTGACAGAGCGATTCATCAAAAAGCAAATCGTTTCCAGCGGCTGTACTCAACATGAGTCCAACACGAACCGAATCAGCACCATACTCCGAAATCAAACCCAAAGCATCGGGAGAATTGCCCAATTGCTTGGACATTTTTCGACCTTGTTTATCGCGGACCAAACCGGTTAGATAAACATTTTCAAAAGGTCTTTCTGCCCGCAATTCATAGCCAGAAACAATCATTCGAGCGACCCAAAAAAATAAAATATCTGGACCTGTCACCAAATCTTGCGTGGGATAGTAATAATTGATTTCCTCATTTTCGGGAGCCACCACTCCATCAAAAACAGAAATGGGCCATAACCATGATGAAAACCAAGTATCGAGTACATCTTCATCTTGACGGAGATCCTTAAGGCTTAGACTGCTATTACTTGTTTTTTCTTGTGCCAAAGGCAAGGCTTCCTCAGCAGTGGCTGCTACTACAAAGTCTTCCTTTCCAGAGCCGTAATAGAAAGCTGGAATCTGATGGCCCCACCAAAGCTGGCGAGAAATATTCCAATCACGAATATTCTCCATCCAATGACGGTACGTATTTTTGAATTTTTTAGGCAAAAGAGCTACTTCCTCCGATTCTAAAACTGCCTTTAAAGCTGGCTCTGCCAGCGTTTCCATTTTTAAAAACCACTGATCGGAAAGGCGTGGTTCAATTACCGCTTTGGTACGCTCCGAAGTGCCCACCTTATTGATGTGATTTTCTTTTTTCGCCAAAAACCCTTTTTCATCCAGTGCCTTGGCGAAAGTTTTTCGGGCTTTGAATCGGTCCTCCCCTTCCCAGGCTCCCGCTTGCTCATTCAGTCGTCCATCCGAATGAAAAATGTCTATAACCTCCAACTGATGCCTTTCGCCCAATTCTTTATCATTAGGATCATGTGCTGGGGTAACTTTCAAACAACCGGTTCCAAATTCAGAATCCACATAGGTGTCTAAAATGATGGGGATTTCACGACCCACAATCGGAACAATGGCTTTTTTCCCATGCAGCTCGGTATAGCGTTCGTCCTCTGGATGGATACAAATGGCCGTATCTCCAAAAATTGTTTCAGGGCGTGTGGTCGCTATCGTAATTTTTTCCTCACTCCCCACAATAGGATAGGTTACGTAATAAAGTAATCCTTGCTTTTCCTCATAGATCACCTCCTCGTCGGAAAGCGTGGTTTGGGCTTCAGGATCCCAATTAACCATCCGATAGCCTTTGTAAATAAGTCCTTTATTGTAGAGGTCTACAAATACTTTGATCACCGATTCGGACAAGCGATCGTTGAGGGTAAACTGTGTCCGATCCCAATCACAAGAACAGCCCAGTTTTTTGAGTTGCTCGAGAATCACGCCGCCATATTCGTGTGTCCAGTCCCAAGCATGCTTCAAAAATGCTTCGCGGGACAAATCAGACTTGTCAATTCCTTCTTGTTTGAGTTTGGCGACTACCTTAGCTTCGGTAGCAATCGAAGCATGATCCGTACCAGGCACCCAGCAAGCATTGTATCCCTTCATTCGTGCACGACGGATCAAAATATCTTGTAAACTATTGTTCAGCATATGCCCCATATGCAACACCCCAGTTACATTCGGAGGTGGAATCACTATGGTATAAGGCTCTCGGTCATCGGGCACCGACTTGAAGTACTGATTGTCAGTCCAATACTGATACCATTTGTCTTCAACTTCTTGTGATTTAAATTTTGATGGAATATCCATGTATATTGTGGTCTGATTTTTGATAAACAAAAATACAGAGCCCGTGCTTCATAAAAAAACATTTAGCCAGCTCATAAATATCTTCATTATGAAACAACTTTTATTACTTACCGCCTTATTGACAATCGGATGGACAAGCGCCCAAGAGATTCGCTTTGAAAATGCAATGATTGATTTTGGCACCATCACCAAAGGAAGTGACGGAAATCGAATCTTTAAATTCACCAATACCGGTACTGTAGCCTTGGAAATTCAAAAGGTGTCTTCCTCTTGTGGTTGTACAATTCCTAAAAAACCACAGGCTCCTATTGCCCCCGGTGAAACAGGAGAAATCCAAGTTCGATACGACACCAACCGAATGGGGCCTTTTCGCAAAACCATCACCGTGAATTCCAATGCTGTGGGAACGCCCGTTGTTGCGTTAAAAATCAAAGGAACTGTCGAATAAAGGTGTTAACACAAATGTTTTTGTTAGAAACGCATCCTCTCTTCTCAGTAGCAATTTGATCTTTTTACCAGGTTTTCGCTGTAGTAAGCCTGCTATTTCGTGAAGTTTCAAATCGTCCAATCGCCGACTGTTTATCCGAGCCAGAATATCTCCTTTTTGGACCCCAGCTATGGCTGCTGGTGAATTGTGGCGTACCGCTGCTACTTCAATTATTTCTTGTAGTTCATACCGAATTACGTCTCTTAAAAAGATTTCAATTCCCCGATTCGCTCCATTTTCGTCATAGACGATATTGTTACTATTATTTCGTTTTCTCTGCACCAACTCCACCCCATTGTATTGCAATGAAATGCCACTCATATTGTAATAAAAAGGATCATTGACCCGCTTACTGGCTTTTAACGCCATCCGCTGATTCGGATAATCCAAATAGAGGACAAATCGACTGAGAAGTTCACCGCCAAGGCTTCCAACACGACTGGACAACATATCAATAGCGTTGAAATTATGCATTTCGGGGTAGGCAACTTTAACATCTTTGAGGGTGTGCCCCCCCATTTCAATCGATTTGATTTTACCTCGATCGCCAAAGATATCACCGTTAATGCCCCGTCCCAGAAAATCCTCAAACAAAGGGCCTGTTTTTTCGATTGTGCCTTCGGCTTCAAAAAGCCATAAAGCGTCACTAGAGCCCGTGTCAATCAAAAAAGGGGCTTTTAGATCCATTGAATCACGCAATGAAAATTCCAAATCGATATGCGGTTTGCCCCGATAAAAGGTCAGTGGATAGTTTGTCGCATTAGAGGGAATTGAGAAAAATTCTGAATCCCTATACACCTTGATCTTTTTATTGTTGTAATCGATTTTGATGGGAAAGTTTTTAAAAAAATCATATCCTATAATACCATCAATCTGAGTCCCCATCCGTCTTGAGAAAATAAAATTGTTTTCTTCCACCAACAATACCTCTCTTGCCACCCCTCTAATTTTTCCAATCTGCAGTGTATTGCCCTTTGTGAGGTAAGCCTGAATGGCTTCGCCTTGTCCCAGGCCGGTTAAATTGAAACTGTTTCGTTCTTTAAAATAAATCTTTGCCACACTGGGGTTGTTAAACAGCAGGGTCATCCCAACGCCTGTATCTAGCAAAAAAGACAATTGTTGCCCATTGACCGTTACGGGAATGACAATCAGATTATTGATGAACTGAAACGGAATTGTTTGCACCTTTCGCTTGTTCAAAAAGAAAAAATCGGCTTTAGTTTGCGTATTGGCAACAGTGGTCATAAAACAGATCAAAAGCAGAAGAATGGTGCGCATACAAGTGGGGTTTTTGCAACAATTTAACGCCAATTCGTTCGGTTTCAAAATTTGGAGTTCTTCCCCTTGGCTTTTTTTTTCATCTTTGTAAACTAATTTCTGGCATGCCTTCTTTATCAATCAAAGGAAAACAACTCCCTGCTTCACCAATACGCAAACTGGTTCCTTATGCTGAACAAGCAAAAGAACAAGGTGTGGAGGTGCTTCATCTGAATATTGGACAACCCGACATCCCAGCTCCTGAGGAAGCGATGAGAGTGGTTCGGGAACAAGATTTAAAATTGTTGCCCTATGGAACTTCGCAAGGCTCGAAAGTTTATCGTGAAAAGCTATGCTCTTATTATGCCCAGCATGACATTGCACTCGAAGCTGATGACATCATCGTGACGACGGGAGCCAGTGAGGCCATTTCCTTTACTTTGAATGTGATCTGCGACCCCGATGAAGAAGTGATTATACCAGAACCTTTCTATGCCAATTATAACGGTTTTGCCGCCGCTGCCAATGTAACGGTCGTCCCTGTGGTATCAGCATTTGAAGAACAATTCAAACTGCCCCATATGGAGAAATTAGAAGCGCATATCACTGCCAAAACCAAAGCCATCTTAATTTGCAATCCCAGCAATCCTACCGGCTATTTGTACACCCAAGAAGAATTGACCATTTTGGGGAATTTGGCTTTGAAACACGATCTTTTTTTGATTGTGGATGAAGTCTATCGAGAATTTATCTATGGGGATGAAAAGCACTATTCTGTCCTTCAAAATCCAGCCTGGAGCGAACATGCCATCATGATAGATTCGGTATCCAAACGCTATAGTTTGTGCGGGGCACGTGTAGGCTGTATGATTTCCAAAAACAAACAGTTGTTGAAAACAGCTATGAATTTTGCTCATTTGCGCTTGTCCCCTGCCACCTTGGCACTCATGGCAAGTGAAGCCGCCTTGGAAGCCCCAGCCTCTTATCTAGAAGGGGTAAAAGAAGAATACCGACGTCGTCGCACGACTTTAATTGAGGTACTGGGAAAAATCCCCGGAGTGGAAGTTTCCAAACCCAAAGGTGCTTTCTATTGCATCGCCAAACTTCCTGTATCGGATGCGGAAGATTTTTCGCGTTTTCTTTTGAAAGATTTTTCGGACCAAAATCAAACCGTCATGTTGGCACCTGCTGCCGGCTTTTATTCCTCTGAGAATCTTGGGAAAGATCAAGTGCGCATCGCCTTTGTACTCAATGAAGAAAAGCTTACGCGGGCAGCCATTATTCTAGAGAAAGCACTCAATCGCTATCAAAATTCTTAAGGAGTTCGTATCTTAGAGGGGCATGAAAGCAATCCAATACAAGCATTCTATTCGCCCTTACACTACCTTCAATATTGCGGCTCATTCCGCAGAGTTTGTCTCTGTACAATCCATTGCTGAGCTCAAAGAAGCGCTAGAGAATATTCCCCCTCAAAAAATCAGACTACTGGGTGGAGGGAGCAATATGTTGTGGACCCAAGATTTTGATGGCCGTACCATTCATTTGAATCTAAAAGGAATCACAACCATCGAAACCACTGAAAAAGATGTTCTCGTAGATGTACAAGCTGGGGAAAACTGGCATGACTTTGTTTTGTGGACGCTCAAAAACGATCTGGGTGGGGTTGAAAATTTAGCCTTAATCCCAGGCAATGTAGGTACCGCACCCATTCAGAATATAGGTGCCTATGGAGTTGAACTCAAAGACGTCATGGAAAACTGCACACTACTCCATCGCAACAGCTTAAAAGAAGAAATCCTTAGCACAGCGGACTGTCATTTGGGATATCGCGACTCTATTTTCAAAAACAAACTCAAAGACCAGGTGGTGATTACTTCGGTGCGGTTTCGCCTGTTCAAAGCCCCGCATTCTTTGCACACTTCCTACGGAGCCTTAGCGCAGGAATTAGCAACAAGGGATCAAACAATTCAAGAAGTGGCGCAAGCCGTGATTCGAATTCGGCAACGAAAACTCCCCGACCCCAAAGAAATTGGTAACTGTGGGAGTTTTTTCAAAAATCCTATCGTTTCCCAATCGGTCTTCATGGCGCTTCAAAAAAAGTATCCCAATCTGCCTTCTTATCCAGCAGATCAAGCAGTGAAAATTCCAGCCGCTTGGCTGATTGACCAACTTGGATTTAAAGGTATTCGTAGAGGCGACGCAGGTGTCCATCCGAATCAGGCTTTGGTGCTGGTCAATTATGCTAATGCATCAGGGGCCGAAATATGGGCTTTGGCCCAAGAAATTCAGGAGGCCGTACAAACTACTTTTGGGATTGCTTTGGAAGCAGAGGTAACACGCTATTGATCACTCTCTATTTTTAGAATCTATTGGAATCGTAACCGGACCGTCGTTGAGCAAATGTACTTTCATGTCCGCTCCAAAAATACCCGTTGCGATTTTTTGACCTAAAAGCTTTTCCAGTTTATCAATACAATATTCATATAAAGGAATGGCTTGTTCGGATCGAGCTGCTTTGATATAGGACGGACGGTTCCCTTTTTTGGTTGCGACCATCAGCGTAAATTGAGAGATCAGTAAAGCCTCTCCTCCCACATCAATTAGCGATCGGTTCATTACCCCATCGGCATCATTGAATATCCGCAAAGCAACGATTTTCTGAAGCAACCAATCGGCATCGGCTTCGGAATCATCCGTTCCAATACCCAGCAAAATCAAAACCCCTTGATTGATGCTTCCCACCACTTGCTGGTCAACACTCACACTAGCTTCACTGACCCTTTGAACGATTACACGCATAATTATCTATTTTCGGTACGGAGTATCTTCTTCTAACAATTTCAAATAGCTATCATAGCGGCTTTCCGCAATTTGCCCTTCCGCTACTGCCTGTTTGATGGCGCATTTTGGCTCTTCTACATGCAGGCAATTGTGGAATTTACAGCCTTCTTGAAGTGGTAAAAATTCCAAAAAATAATCAGCCAGTTCGGTTGGACTCATATCCACAACGCCAAACCCGCGAATCCCTGGTGTGTCTATAATGCGAATATTCGCATCCAAATCAAACATCTCAGCAAAGGTAGTAGTGTGTTGCCCTTGAGAATGACTACTGGAAATAGTGGCTGTCTTAAGGTCTAAATCGGGGGCAATGGCGTTGGCTAAAGTAGATTTTCCCACTCCACTATGCCCAGAAAACATACTAACCTTTCCCCCCATAGCCTTTTTTAAATCCTCAACCCCTTGCTGCGCCAAGGCAGAAATAAAGCGAGTTTCATAACCGATCTTTCCATAAACAGCTTGCATTTCCTCCAAGGCTTGTCGTTCTCCTTCGTTATAACTGTCCATCTTATTGAAAAGCAAAATCACGGGGATACCATAAGCCTCTGCCGATACCAAAAAGCGATCGATAAAAGCAAATGTAGTCACCGGATTGTTTAGTGTGACCAATAAAAATACCTGATCGATATTGGCTGCAATAATATGGGTTTGCTTGGACAGGTTTACCGAGCGTCGGATGATGTAGTTTTTACGTTCCAAAATATCGGAAATCACGCCTTGACTTGAATCTTTAGGGTCTTTGTCCACCGCTACCCGATCGCCTACAGCCACTGGATTGGTGCTCTTGATTCCCTGTAAGCGAATTTTCCCTTTGATCCGACAATTCAAAAAACCATCATCGGTTTTAACCAAGTACCAACTTCCTGTAGAGCGATAAACAATTCCTTCTAACATGAATCACAAAAATACTAACATTTTTTTCGCTTGTGCCAGAAACGCTTGGGCATTGCTTTTCGTATCTTTGCCAAAAGAAACCAAATGTCGGATAAAGCCCTTTTAATGATTTTAGATGGCTGGGGAAATGCCAGTCGTAAAGAAGCCTCTGCCGTGGAGCAGGCCCAAACCCCTTTTATTGATTCACTCTATGAAAACTACCATTTTAGTGCCTTGCGTACCCATGGGGAGCACGTGGGTTTACCTAGTGGACAAATGGGCAATAGCGAAGTAGGGCATATGAACTTAGGAGCTGGGAGAATTGTTTATCAAGATTTGGCAAAAATCAATAAAGTGGTTGCAGAAGGTGCCCTGGGAGACCAAGCCCCTTTGCAGGCCGCTATCGCTTATGCTAAAGAAAAAGGAAAAGCTATTCATCTTTTAGGCTTATTATCCGATGGTGGTGTCCACGCCCATATCGACCACTACGAAGCCATGATCAAAACATTGGCCAGTACCGAACTACCATTCTACCTTCATGCCTTTAGTGATGGGCGCGACGTGGCTCCCAAGTCAGGTACCTCTTTTGTAAAAAAAATCAGTGCCCTTTTGGAAAACACCTCTGGAGAATTGGCTTCCTTGATCGGTCGGTACTACGCTATGGATCGAGACCAGCGCTGGGAACGTGTCCAAAAAGCTTATCAACTTTTGGTGGAAGGAAATGGAAAAGCCACCACAGATTTTGCAGCAGCCATGGATGCCAGCTACCAAGATGGAACCACGGATGAATTTATGGAGCCGCTCGTCGGAGTAGATGCTGATGGCAAGCCCATTGCGACCATTCAAGCGGACGATGTGGTGATTTTTATGAATTTTAGAACCGATCGCGGGCGGCAGCTCAGTCAAGTACTGACCCAACAAGCCTTTTCAGAATACGGCATGGAACCCCTTGCGCTGCACTACCTTACGTTGACCAATTACGATGAAAATTTCGAAAACGTTCACGTCATTTTTGACAAAGACAATTTGAAAGACACCCTTGGAGAAACGCTTTCTAAAGCAGGGAAAACACAAATACGAATTGCCGAAACAGAAAAATACCCTCATGTAACTTTCTTCTTTAATGGTGGTCAAGAAACCCCTTTTGAAGGTGAAAAAAGAATCCTATGCCCTTCCCCTAAAGTGGCCACCTATGATCTTAAACCCGAGATGAGTGCTTTTGAAATCCAAGACAAGATTATAGCCGCCATCCAAAGTGACACGCCCGATTTTATCTGTCTCAACTTTGCCAACCCCGATATGGTTGGACATACCGGAGACATGCAAGCAGCCATTAAGGCCTGTGAAACGGTTGACCAATGCGCTGAAAAAGTAATTACCGCTGCCTTAGCTCAAGGCTATGTCACCCTTTTGATTGCCGATCATGGAAATTGTGAAACCATGTTTAATGAAGATGGAAGTCCCCACACAGCGCATACCACCAATCCCGTTCCGTTTATTCTTGTGGATGGTAAAAAACGTAAGGTCAAATCCGGAGTATTGGGAGATATTGCGCCAACTGTATTAGATTTGTTAGATGTAGCCCAACCCGCTGCTATGACACAAAACTCATTATTAGAAGACGAATGAAAAAATTAGCCCTACTCCTGCTCTTTTCTCTTACGGCTTGCGGCACCACCACAACCCCGCCCAAAGCTCTTCCCGTAACTGAAAAAACAACCCTCGAAGAAGGTACTCCCTACATGATTGGAGAAATCAACCGAACCAATCTGCTGACCTACGAGCACAGTCAATGGTTTCAAAAAGAATACGATTTTTTTAAGCTCAACCCAAGCTGGGTGGCTGAAATGAAACCACTGGCCCATGGCTTGACCTATACGCTATTCCTCGGAACTTGGTGTGAAGACAGTCAACGAGAAGTACCTGGAATGCTAAAAATACTGGATGCCCTTGACGTGCAGGCAGGCGATTTGACCCTATATGCGATGGATGAGGACAAAACAACCCCACAACATTTCGAAGAAGGACTTGATATCATCAACATCCCAACTTTGATTTTTTATAAGGACGGAAAAGAAATGAATCGTATTGTAGAGTTTCCTGTAGAATCACTTTACAAAGACATGGGTAAGATTCTCAAAAACGAGGCGTATCAACATGCCTACTTTGATGTAGCCAATCCATGATATTCAAAACAGCCGAAGAAATTGAACGCATTCGAGAAAGTGCGCTGATTGTATCGAAAACGCTTGGGATGCTCGCAGGGGAAATCAAACCCGGAGTAACGAGCTTAAAACTAGACGCTTTGGCTGAGACCTTCATTCGGGATCATGGTGCCGAACCGGGGTTTTTGGGACTCTACGATTTTCCCAACACCCTTTGCGTAAGTCCCAATGCACAAGTCGTCCACGGCATCCCCAATGACACTCCTTTGGAAGAAGGCGATATCCTCTCCGTAGATTGCGGCGCCTTGAAAGACGGATTTTATGGAGATCATGCCTATACTTTTGCAGTGGGACAAATTGATCCTGCCGTGGCCAAATTACTTCAAGTAACCAAAGAGTCCCTTTATGTGGGCATCGCACAATTTAAGGCTAACAATCGCGTAGGGGATGTTGGTTATGCCATTCAAAACTACACTGAAGCGGCAGGTTATGGTGTCGTTCGAGAACTGGTTGGGCATGGTTTGGGGGCTGAAATGCACGAAGCACCCGAAATGCCAAACTACGGTCGTCGAGGCCGTGGAAAACAGTTTAAAGAAGGCTTGGTGGTGGCTATAGAGCCCATGATCAACCAAGGAACCCGACGTATCAAACAACTCAAAGACGGTTGGACTATTCTCACCGCTGACGGTAAAGCTAGCGCTCATTTTGAGCATGATGTGGCAATTGTTAATGGTCAGCCCGAGCTGTTATCCACTTTTGATTATATCTATGAATCCTTGGGGATTCAGAGCGATGAAGAAATCCCTTTTCGGAAAAAAACCAAGCAATGAAATGGATTCTTGCCCTTTTCCCACGTCCCGTGTTGATCTGGGGCAGCATCCAACTCCGCCCCCTTCTTCGATGGTGGTATCGCGGTTCCCGATTTAAAGATCCGATTGATGGTCGTGGCTATCGGAAATTTCTCCCCTATGGGTACGATAAAATACGTCCCAATGCCCTGAGTCCCGGAACGCTCTCATTGGAAAGACATCGGCTACTGTGGTTGTATTTGGAACGGGAAACAAGCTTACTAAGTCAAACCCTACGTGTACTTCATGTAGCTCCTGAACAGGCTTTTTACCAACGATTTAAAAACTTTTCGCATTGGGAATACACCACCACTGATTTACATTCTCCCCTAGCTGACGTCAAAGCCGATCTCACAGCATTACCCTTTGCCGAGGAAACTTTTGACCTGATCTTTTGCAATCATGTTTTGGAGCATATTCCCGAGGATCAAAAAGCGCTTTCCGAACTCTATCGCGTTTTGAAAAAAGGAGGAACCGCCATCCTTCAAGTACCCCTTGATGAAAACCGAAAGACCACTTTTGAGGACAACAGCATCACCGACCTTAAGGAACGTACTCGAATTTTCGGGCAATACGATCACGTACGTATTTATGGGCAAGATTATTATCAGCGTTTGGAAACCGCTGGTTTTCAGGCGGAGGCAGTAGATCTATACGCAAAGATATCCCCTGAAGAAATCAACTGCTTTTCGCTCCAGCAGGAGCGGATTCCAGTGGGGGTGAAAAGCTACTAATCAATTTCATAATCCAAAGACTCCACAGGACGGTCATTAGCAAAATTTGGAGACCATCCATACTGAATATTTACTCCCAAAAATCGCTGGTTTAAGCGATTGGAATAACGCCCGTAATAAAACCCTAGCTTCCAATGATCGGACAACGGAAAAGCAAATTGTCCTTGCCATTGGAAAGGAATACGAACATCTACCCCCAACAAAATCCCTGATGGAGCCTCCCATTGGATCCGTGTCCAATAACTGTATTCTGAGGCTTCTTTTTCCATTCCCACAATTCCGTGAAGTTTGTGTTTTGGTAACGATTCAAAAACACCACCTAGGAGTACTTTGTATCGCAATAACTTTGAATCAACAGTGTACGCTTTTCTAGCATTGGACAAGTTCCAATTGGAAAGCGACAAACCGCCATAATAATCCCTGACTCGTACTAATAAAGAGGTGTCAAAAGTGACCCAATAAACCGTTTCGTTGACCAGCAAAGGATCGGGTGTTTCAATATTGCGAATACGCTGAGCTTGCCAAAAAAGAGATTTTGCATTTAGTTGCGAGCCTAAATAAAGGTTTGTTCGGGTATTCAAAGGGATTCGATAAGAAAGTACAGCTCCTAGCTTTTGATATTTTTCAAAGGAAGCTTGTTCAAAATAGGACTGCACTCCCCACCCCCAGCGGTCGCTTTTGGTTGGGGTTTCAAAATATAGTTGTTGTTGCAACATTGATTCCTCAAAAAGGTAACTCTTCTTTACCCCCAGTGCCAATCGAGTCTCAAAATCAGTCCCAACAGCTGCTGGAAGATGAGCGCCTAAAAAAACAGGAGGATCAGAAAACGATTGTGGCTGTTGACAGCAAGCCAATCGAAAAACAAAAAGGAAAATAAAAAATACTCGCATGACGGTTAATTACTGACCTTTAATCAAGAGAATTCCTCTTTGTACCGAACTATTCTTATCGGTTCCATACAAACGAATCTGATAATAGTAGCTTCCTGCCGGGAGAATTTCCTGTGTTTCTGGATCACGCCCCTCCCAAGTTTGGTCATACCCCGCTGGAGCATCAAAAACAAGTATTCCCCTTCGATTAAATACCTGAATATGGGCTGTAGGATACGCTTCAATATTCTTGATATGCCAAGAATCATTAATTCCATCCCCATTCGGAGTAATGGCTTCCGCAACGGCAATGGGATTTTGAGGCAGCAACTTTACGATCCCTATTTTTGAAAACAAAGCCAAAGACCGGGCTTCTAAAAAAGTAAAAAAAACGCCCCTTTGTTGGCTGGCAATAGCCTGCCAGCCCTTGGAAGAAAAACCAACCCAGGTGCAGTCCTCACTATTTGAAAACCACTTTAAGAGTTCCGTTTCTGGAAGGGCAAAAGAAGCTGTTTTATTCCCTGAAACCTCCCAAACAAAAGGTAAGCTAGCGTCCAAAACACGGTAAAAACCCAGGGAGGAAACCGATTCAGGAGTCAAACGAATATTCAACAATTCAGCATCTTTAGAATCCGCATACAAAAGCACCTGACGATCTTGATATCCAAAGGGAAAGACCGTTTGTCCACTCCACAAGCCTTCGAGGGCGGTGTCAAAATAGGCCCTGTCACTGCCTGTTTCTAATGAAGTATGGGTATCCAAAAAAAGTGTTGCCTTTGGAAAGGTGGGAGTCCCCCAAACACCCTCATGAAAAACAAAATGAGAACCAAAACTACTTACTACTTCCTTTTCAAAATGTCCCACAGACCCAAAAACACCCATTTGCCCCCAAAGCGCAGAAGTCATGAAGATGGTCAAAAGACAAGACCAAAATTTCATCTATGGGTTCTTTGTGTTTTTAAGGCTTCAACCTCCGCTTCTAGCATTAGAATGCGCTCTTGTAACTGTTCTAAAACTTCTAGAAAACCATTGGGAACAAACGCATTATCCAATCGATTTCCTTCCAAATCGGACATAAACACAAGCGGTTTTCCAGCTAGTTTTTCCAACTCCCGAAAGGCCGCCAAAACATCAACATTGATAATCCGATTGTGCTTCCTGTTTTTTGCATAAAAGCTCCAAGCCATAGGTTCACTTCGTGGAATCAACTCAAACCGATGCGGAGACAAAACAGTAATGTTTGCTTCGGAATCCATCACCTGCAATTCCGTTCGGTTTGCAACATCTTGAACTGCAAACAACTGAACGGTATCAGATGTGCTCGTTGTTGGCGCAGTTCCGGCTCCTATAGAAAGAATCTGGGCTGCATCCTGACCAAATAGGTGGGTATTAAACCCAACATTACCGTTCTTCAAAACCACAAGAGCGTCCGATCGTTCGGAACTGTTTTTTCCATTTCCCAAAGTAAACAGGCGTGTTGTGGGAACCCAGTCATCTTTATCGGTTTGAGCCGCCAAACGATTGTAAGACCCCATTACAGTTTCGGAAAAGCTTTCAGCAATCGTATTATTCCCCAACGCTACCGATCGATGCCCTTTGGCTTCCGTTCGGTAATTCGCAGCCAAAGAAAAGTCCCCTATGTTCTTACGATCCCAACTAGCTCCTGAAGCACTGCCTGCTCGAAAAGCTGCTTTTTCCTTGTTAAAGAAAAAACGAGCATTGTCGTTTGCCCCAGTTTGATTGTCCATACTTGGGCTGCCAAATAAAAAATGATTCGTGGAATAGGAGGCGTGCCCATTGCTAACCACCCCTTCCTCCAATCGAAAAGGACTAGAGTCCGAACTAGCTTCCGTAGAGGAAAGTAACAATGTGTTTGAGTTAGGACTGGAAAAAAGAAGCGTACCACTTGCCTGAAGTTGAAGACTGTTTCCGTTTTCAGTGGTTAAAGAGGCGTTTTGGGAATCGGTGAATCGCCAATTAAGTTTATGGGAAGGCGTTGATTGAGACAATCCATTTAAATCAACACTACCGCCTTGATCCAGCGAAAGAAGCGTCCCTTCTAACCGCAATTGCTGTGGAGCATCCTTAAAAATGGATAAATCCACATTTGAGCCACCATTATCTAGGCGTAAAATATTCCCTTCTAATTGCAATTGTGGATCCGAAGAATGACGATAAGGACTAAGATCAACTGTTCCTCCATTTTCAAGAATCAATTGGTCTCCAGACAAAATCAACTGCTGGGGAGACGATCGAAGATTGGATAAATCCACCGCAGCGGCTGATCCCACCTGTAACAGATCGGCTTCCCATATCACCTCTGGAGTCTCATTCGAAACATAGGAAAGAACAGCCCATTCATTATTTTGGGTCCACACTTCCAATTGCTGGGTATCAGTATTGAATAAAAGCATTCCCACTGGGATAGGCGCTGTAAAAGAACGGTCTCGTTCGGTAGTAGAAAGCCTAGGAAGTAACAAGGCTCTCTCAGAACTTTCCAGTTCCAATAGCGCATATGGATGTATCCGATAGGGATCTCCTCCTATTTTGAGTTGACAGTGACTTTGAACCCCAATAAAGAAACAAAGTGCACAAAAGAGTAGGCGTTGCGCATCCATCTGACTTGATTTGAGTGTCCATGAAAATTATAAAAAATAGGTGAAAACCCGTGGGTAAATGTAATAAATGGTTGTTTACCAGCCTTTTGTGGTTACCTCAAGGGTGGTGGAACCCTGACTTACTATCCAATAGGCTTCCAAATTTGTTGCACTCGCTATAAGTTCTTGCCCCTTTTCTAGTGGCAAAACCATTAGGGCAGTGGCGTAAGCGTCGGCAGTCATACAATCCGCAGCACGGACGCTAGCACTCAGAATGGAAGACTTTACCGGTAGCCCAGTATGAGGGTTTAGACTGTGAACATACTTCTCCCCAGTTAGGGAGTCAATACGGTATTTTCGGTAATTACCAGAAGTTGCCAAAGCTTCATCAACCAGGGAAAGAGTGGTTTTAAAACGACGTTCAGCTCCTTGTTGGGGATCGTCAATAGCAACCGTCCAAGCTTTTTGAAACTTTGGACTGATTCCTTTGGCAACCACTTCCCCTCCTATTTCTACCAAATAATTTTGCTGTCCTTTTTCCAACAAATAATTCGCAATAACATCCACCGTATACCCCTTGGCAATAGCATTGAAGTCTAAGTAAATAGCGGGGTGGTCTTTGCGTATCGTTCCATTCTCTCGTAGGCTTATTTTCTCCCAACCGGTGAATTGTCGTAAACTATCCAATTGAACCGTTCCAATGCGCCTTAAGGGTTTTTGGGGACCAAAGCCATAGGCGTTCACCAAACTACCAACGGTAGGATCAAAAAACCCATCGGTTTTTTTCCAAACTGTTGTTGCCTTGCGAAAGACCTTTTTAAAATGAGAATCTACAACCACAAGACTATCCCCTCTATTGATTTTGGAAATATCCGAATCAGGCCAATAAGTGGATAAAGACTGGTTGATCACTTGAAATAGGCTGTCGATGCTCTTTTGATATTGAGCATATTGATGAGACCCTCCTTCATATTGAATCGTGTAGGAGGTGCCTAGCGCACGTCCTTGATGAATTTGCAGCGAGCTTGGGGTTTCACAAGCCACAAAAAGAATTGCAAGGATGCTAATGTATTTCTTGCAAACCGTCGTAATTGACAACATAGGGCTCTGTTTTGGAAAGTGGTTTTTCATAGTCGTCAGCATGCGCAAAACCCACTCCAGCATAATAAGTAAAAGCGTTGTATTTGGTGGCATGCTCTTTGACTTGAGCCATGAGTTTGAGGTCATACTGCTTGGGATTTTCAGGATATAAAGACCCTTTGACAACCACAAAATGAAGTTTTTTTTCCTTCAAGCAGACAAACTGAGGGTCTTTCTTTAGTTTGGAATTCACCGCGAGGAATTCAAAACCATCTTCTTTCAAAAGTTCTCCAACCACTTGCATGGCCATATTGTGGATTTCCTGATTCGTCAATTCCTTTTTCATAGTGAACTGGCTACAATTTTTCTCTAAAGATATCATTTGAAAAAGAAAAGGGATGTTTTAGCCCATAAAAAAACCCAGCCGAAGCTGGGTTGTATAGGAAAAAATCTTATCCTCCAAAGTCGTCAAAACGCACATTTTCGGGAGGTACTCCAAAGTCATCCGCCATCTTTTCAACTGCTTGATTCATCAATGGAGGGCCACAGAAATACACCTCGATATCTTCTGGTGCGTCATGGTGATTCAAATAATTGTCAATAGCTACTTGGTGAACAAAACCGACAAAACCATCGCCTTCGCCATCCAAACCATCCTTTACTTTCCAATTGTCTTCTTCCATAGGCTCTGACAGAGCAATGTAAAATTTAAAGTTTGGATAGTCTTTTTCTAGGGCTCGGAAATGATCCACATAGAAAAGCTCACGCTTAGAGCGACCACCATACCAGAACGTTACTTTACGTCCCGTTTTCAGGGTACGGAACAATTCATATAAATGAGAACGCATTGGAGCCATTCCAGCGCCCCCTCCTACATACATCATTTCAGATTCGGAGTGATTGATAAAGAATTCCCCATAAGGCCCTGAGATCGTTACCGAATCTCCTGCTTTTTTGGAGAAAATATATGAAGAGGCTACTCCTGGATTAACCTCCATCCAATTGTTTTTGGCGCGATCCCATGGCGGGGTTGCAATACGGACATTCAGCATGATCTCACGTCCTTCGGCAGGATAGGAAGCCATCGAATAAGCACGCTCCACGGTTTCGGCATTTTTCATTGTTAGTGGCCAAAGATTAAATTTATCCCATTCCATTTTGAATTTCTCTGGCTCACCAGGATGCTCCTCTGGGTGGGCTGTGATGTCGATATCTTCATATTTAACTTCACATTGTGGGATTTCAATCTGAATGTATCCCCCGGCTTTGTAGTCCATCGCCTCAGGAATCTCTACCACAAATTCTTTGATGAAAGAAGCAACATTGTAGTTTCTCACCACTTTGGCTTCCCATTTTTTGATTCCAAAAACCTCTTCAGGCACTTGGATGACCATATCTTCTTTCACTTTTACCTGGCAGCCCAGTCGCCATCCTTCGGCAATTTCTTTACGAGTAAAGTGAGGGGCTTCTGTTGGCAAGATTTCCCCTCCTCCATCGAGGATTTGGCATTTACACTGAATGCAGGTTCCACCACCACCACAGGCAGAGGGTAAAAATATTTTATTATTTCCCAATGTGGAAAGCAACGTCCCTCCAGAACCTACCTCTACATCTTGTTCTCCATTGATCTTTAACATCACAGGACCTGAAGGCAACAACTTGGCTTTCGCCCCCAAAAGCATCCCCACCAAGACAAAGGTGATTGTTAAAAATACTACGATACTTGCAATGATTACAGTACTATCCATTTCTTATAATTTAATACCCATAAAACTCATAAATCCTAACGCCATCAATCCCGTAATGATAAAGGTGATTCCCAACCCACGAAGTGGCGCAGGAACATTGGAATAGCTGATCTTTTCGCGAATGGCGGCAATGGCAACAATAGCTAACAACCATCCAATTCCAGATCCCAAACCATAAACAGCTGATTCACTCACTCCTGAAAAATCTTTTTGTTGCATAAACAAAGAGCCTCCGAGGATGGCACAGTTTACTGCAATCAAAGGCAAGAAAATTCCAAGGGCACCGTAAAGAGCTGGCGCAAATTTTTCTACAATCATCTCTACCAATTGCACCATAGAGGCGATGACAGCGATAAACATGATAAAACTCAAAAAGCTCAAATCAATTTCAGCATATTCAGCCCCAAGCCATTGTAAAGCGCCAGGGCGAAGTAAATAGGTGTCCAACAAAAAGTTGATTGGCACAGTGATGGCCAAAACAAAGATCACGGCAAATCCAAGTCCTACCGCTGTTTTAACTGTTTTGGATACCGCAAGGTAGGAGCACATTCCTAGGAAGTAGGCGAAAATCATGTTTTCGATAAAAATGCTCTTGACGAATAAATTCAAATAGGCTTCCATAAGTGCTTAGTTTTTTTCGATTAGGTCTCTATTGCGAGAACGTTGAATCCATATAAAAATACCCACCGTAATCAAGGCCATGGGAGAAAGCAACATCAATCCGTTGTTTACATATCCCATTTCATAAACTGCATCGGGAATGACTTGCATTCCAAAAAGCTTTCCAGAACCTAGCAGCTCCCGGAAGAAAGCCACTACGATTAAGATAAATCCATAACCGGCTGCATTTCCTATCCCGTCTAAAAAGGATTTCCAAACTCCATTACCTAGGGCAAACGCTTCCAATCGTCCCATTACGATACAGTTGGTGATAATAAGGCCGATAAAGATGGAAAGTTCTTTACTGACGTCATAAGCAAAAGCGCGGAGTACTTGATCTACCAAAATCACCATGGAGGCAACAACGACCAATTGGACGATGATTCGGATTCGGTTAGGAATCAGGTTGCGCAGCAAAGAGATGATGACATTACTGGCTGCCATCACTGCCATCACCGAAATACTCATCACCAAGGCTGGCTTGAGTTGTACCGTAATCGCAAGGGCAGAACAAATTCCCAATACTTGAACCGTAATGGGATTGTTGTCATCCATCGGGTCGGTCAGTAAGGCTCTGTTTTTTTTGGAAAAAAGTGGCTCTTTCTCTTTGGCTACAAAGAGAACACTAGGCTCTTTTTCGGAGGTTTTGTTTGTGTTTGCCATGGTTGTATTAGTTTGCAGCTACTGTGTTGTTCTCTTGACTAAAAAACGGTAAGTAGTGTTGTAAGCGTTCGTATATCATTGCTGTAACGCCATCTCCTGTGATGGTCGCTCCTGAGATTGCATCTACTTCGTGATCATTTTTGTCGCTATCCGTTGGATCGTTGTTGGTCTTGGAAACATTAATCCCTACCAATTGACCATTTTCATCAAAAACCTTTTCTTGCTTGAAGCGATCTTGAAACCACTGCTGTGTGATTTCAGCTCCCAAACCAGCGGTTTCTCCTTTGTGATCAAATACGGCACCGCGAATAGTGTTCTTATCACTTTCTAAAGCTACATAGCCCCAGATGGCATCCCATAGTCCAGCACCGCGAAGTGGAATGATGTAAAATTTTTCAGCATCTACCTCGGCGATATATAAAGGAAAACGTTGTTCCAAAGCCGGTTTTTTGATTTCATTGTTTAGCTTAAGGGTAAAGGCGTTGGTTTCTTCATCCACACTCCCAGTAGCTGTGAGTGCCAATTCCTTCGTGATGTAGTCCTTGTACAAAAGTTCGGCTTTTTCCCGATCGGTTTCAATTCCGATGGTAGCCAAAATGTTTTGCATTTTCTCCTTACGGATATTGTCTGCTTGGCGCGACTTCAAAGAAGTAGCCGTAAAAGCCAAGGAAGAAGCCACTACCATTACCATGGCAGCAGCAAATAAAAACGTGTATGCGTTGCTATCTCTGTTCATATCTTCTTAGGCCGTTTTAAGTTGGCTGGTAGCCCAGCGTTTCTTTCGTTTATTGACATTGCTTTGGATCACATAGTGATCAATAGTAGGGGCAAACACATTCATCAATAGAATGGCAAGCATTACCCCTTCTGGATAGGCCGGGTTAAAGACCCGAATCATGATACAAAAGATCCCTACCAAAATTCCGTATATCCATTTCCCTTTGGTGGTTTGTGCTGCAGATACTGGATCGGTAGCCATGAATACAATCCCAAAAGCAAAGCCTCCTGCAACCAGATGGTTCATCCAATTAAAGCTCATCAAAGCGTTGGCACCCCAAAGGTTGAATAAGAAGCCCATAACAGCAGCACCGAGGACACCACCTGCCATAATTCGCCAGCTTCCTACACCCGTTGCAATCAAGATCAAAGCACCAACCAAGATCCACAAAGTGGACGTCTCGGCTATGGAACCAGGGATGGCTCCTTGAAACATTTCGAATAAGGAGTAATTAACTTGTTGTCCAGCCGCCAATGTTCCTAGAATAGTCTCTCCGGAAATAGCATCTACATTACCCGCTTCCGAAACCCATACTTTGTTTCCTGACATATAAGTGGGATATGCAAAAAAGGCAAAAGCCCGTGCCGTTAGTGCTGGATTTAGAATGTTCATCCCAGTTCCTCCAAAAGCTTCTTTAGCGATCAAAACCGCAAAAGCCACCGAAATAGCAACCATCCAAAGTGGAATATCAACAGGCATAATCATAGGAATCAACATTCCTGTGACCAAGTAACCTTCATTTACCTCATGACCGCGATATACAGCAAAAGCAAATTCAATAGTTAGTCCGACTACATAGGAAACGATGATCATCGGGACGATTTTAAACGCACCGTGAACAAAGGCTTCCATAAAAGTGAAGGGGGTCCCTAGTTGAATAAAATGTTGGTAACCTGTATTGTAAATCCCATAAAACAAAGCGGGCATCAATGCTAAAATAACGGTTACCATCGTACGCTTCAAGTCCACTGCATCACGAATGTGCGCTCCTTTGGTAGTAGTGTGGTTGGGTACAAACAAAAAGGTGTCAAAGGCATTAACAGCTGGAGCAAAACGCTCCCATTTTTCGCCTTTGGCAAAAGGTCTTTTGAGGTTGTCTAGTTGGTTTCTTAAAAAATTCATACGTCTAAATATTATCCTACTTCTTTTATCATCAGCGTTAACGCATCCTTAATTATCTCTTGCGCCTCGATCTTGGAGGTATTGGCATAATCTACCAAACCAAAATCTTCAGGCACCACTTCGTAAATTCCGAGGGCTTCCATTTTTTCAATATCACCGGTCATACAGGCTTTGATTAATTGCATAGGGAAAATATCCATCGGAAATACTCTTTCCATTTCACCCGTTACCACAAGAGCACGTTCTTCGCCATTGAGATTGGTGTTTACATCAAATTTCTTTTTCCCAAAAAGCCAGGCCAATGAAGTCTTGGACAAACTAGGGATATGATTATCCAAAAAGGGAAGCCAACCAAATATGCGGTATTCGTTTCCTTCTGGAATTACTGTTACTAAATTATTGAAATAGCCTAAATAGCCGTTTTCGGTAGTGGCTGTTCCCGAAAGAACATCCCCATTGATATATCTATTGGCTAGGTTTTGATCAACTTCTGCCTGGTCTAACAATTCAGAAAGTTGGGTTCCAATAGTGGTTTTGATATACTGTGGTGCACCCACAGCGCTTCCCGCGACAGCCACAGTTCGTTGTGCCGAAAATTCGCCTGTCTCCAAAAAGACGCCAATATTGACTACATCTTCTGGGCGAATAGTCCAAACAGTTTCGCCCATATTCAAGGGGGCTAACTGGTGGATTTGAACACTCAAATTTCCAGCCGGATGCTGTCCTTTTACAGGAACATAGGTTGCGTTTTCAATATTTTCAAAGAATCCACCAAAGGAGGCTTCCGCGCTCAAAAATATTTCTGGGACCAGTTTGCTAAGAAAGTTAATTCCTCTTTGGAATTCTTCTTTGTTATTTTTCAATAAAAAATCAAAATCCACTTCCAAAGGTGCCGAAGCAAAGGTTGAAATAAACAAAGCCTTAGGATCTGCTTTTGGATTGGCTACAACTCCGTAGGGTCTTTGACCTAAAAAAGGCCAGTTTCCTGAATCGAGCAAAAGACGAATCGCTTCTTCTCGATTGAGTTTTTCCCATTGTGCCGTTTTGTGCTTTACAGCTTTATCGCCTTCGGGGGTGAGCACTAATGCGAGAATCTTTCGCTTAGCTCCTCTTAGTACTTGTGTTAATTTCCCAGCAACAGGAGATACAAATTGAATTTCGGGCTTGTTTTTGTCAAAGAATATAGGTGCTCCTTTCTCCACAACAGTCCCTTCTTTTACTAAAAGCTTAGGAGTCATTGCAAAAAAATCGTCAGGTTGTATTGCTACAGATGAACTGGATGTGTATTCTTTAATTATCTTTTCAGCCTCACCATTTAGAGAGATGGTGGCCCCTTTTCGGGTACGGATGCCTTTTGACATTGAATCAAGTTTTCTAAAATCGTTCAAATTTACTAATTATGCTTGTGGAGGTAAAGCGAATGCGGATCAATCCTTCTTATTTATAAATAATCTAAATAGTTGTTTAACTAGCATGGCTTTTCAATCTTTTTTTCCTCCCAACATGGCAACCCCTATTCAGCTTAATTGGCTATTTTACTGGGTCTTTAGCCTAAATTGTTTTTTTAGCCACAGTCAAGAGGGGCTTGAACAAAATCCTCCAGACTATATCAAATCCGTTGTGTTCAAGGCTTTGAATTCCGAAATTCAGTTTCCCGTTTTGGAATCGGGAGCTCGTTTTGTGCTCGAATTTGACGATCTACAAGCCATTGATGCCGATTATTACTATAAGATTTCCTATTTCAATTACGATTGGAGCCCTTCAAATTTGTTCAAAAATGAATATTTGGCTGGGTTTGACAATCTCCGAATTGATGACTTCCGAAGTTCCACCAATACCCTCCAACGTTATACTCATTATCGACTGCAACTCCCCAATGACAATACGCGGTTTTTATTGTCAGGAAATTATATGCTTGAAATTTATAACAGTGATGACGCATTGGTGTTTTCACGACGTTTTTTAATTTCAAAAAACGAAGCCAATGTTGCGGTGGGTGCTTTTCGAACCCGTGCCTTAGACTTTTTCAACACCCATCAAAGCATTCAGTTTTCTGTCACACCCAAAGGGGCTGCCTTTCGGGATCCAGAACGTTTGGTCAAGGTAGTTGTGTTGCAAAACGATAACTGGGATACCGCCATCACAGATTTGACACCTCAATACTACAATAATACCAGTTTGGAGTATCGCTATGACGAACAAAGTCGATTTAGTGGTGGGAATGAATTTTTGTTTTTTGACACCAAAGACCTACGCGTGAGCTCTCCTAGTGTCAGCTTTGTGGAGCGAAGCGATCGTTATGATAGTTTTTTATACACCGATATTCTACGAGCCAATCTTCCCTATACCCTAGCTCCAGATATCAACGGTGATTTTGAAATCCGCACCCTACAGGGCACCCAAGACAGTGCTATTGAAGCTGATTACACCCGTGTGCACTTTAGCCTTTCGGCTCTCGCTGCCATCCCCAATGCCGATCTTTACATCCTCGGAAAGTTTAACAATTACCAGCGAGAAGAAAGTGCTCGTATGCAGTATAATCAAGGATTAAACGCCTATGAAGCGACCTTACTACTAAAGCAAGGTTTCTATAATTACCGCTATACTATTGAGACCCCTGAAGGGGTTGATCCCTATGCCATCGGAGGGTCTTTTGCCCAAACAGAGAACCGCTGTTTGGTGTTAGTGTATTATCGAAATTTTGGAGATTTGAATGATCGTTTAATTGGTGTGGGCATTGGTTCCTCTTTCCAATTATTGAATTAAACATAAAAAAATCCTTATCGCTTGATTTTCAAGCATTTTTTGTAATTTAGTGCTACTGTTTGGTTATTCATTATGTTACAACAAGTCACTCGTGGTATCAAAATTTCTGTAGCTACTTCCTATAATGGCAGCTATGTGAAGAATTATATCAAACATTACGCCTTCTCCTACAACATTCGGATTGAGAATGAAAGCAAAAATTCTGTCCAGCTCCTAACACGTCATTGGAAAATTATGGAAGGCCATAACGGTCCTCAATATGTCAATGGTTCGGGGGTTGTCGGTAAAAAACCTGTGATCAATCCGGGAGAACAATACGAGTATAGTTCTGGCTGTCTGCTCACCTCGCCTATTGGAGCAATGAAAGGATCGTATATTATGATTGACTTTAGCAGTACCGAAAAATTCCATGTAGACATTCCGACCTTTAAACTTGCAGCTCCCTTTGCGCTCAACTAGCATTCGATTTTTTCCTTTTTTTTAGCATCTTTACCAAAACTTAAAATTCTATCCAATGTCGAATAGCAATTCTTTTGTACCCGTACCCGAAAACGAACCCATACTCGCTTATGCCCCTGGAAGCCAGGAACGGAAAGATGTATTGGCCACTTACAAGAAAATGTACAAAACGCCCATTGAGGTGCCGTTATTTATTGGAGGGAAAGAAGTAAAAACAGGGCAAACTGCCAGCATGCATCCACCCCATGAGCATCAACACACACTAGGAACCTATCATCTTGCAACTCCCACAGAAGTGGACACGGCTATTGAAAGTGCTTTAGCTGCCAAAAAACAATGGAGCGCCATGCCTTGGGAAGCTCGTGCTTCTATTTTCTTAAAGGCTGCAGAACTCATTGCTGGTCCCTACCGCGCCAAAATCAATGCCGCTACCATGCTAGCACAATCCAAAACCATTCATCAAGCCGAAATTGATGCTGCCTGCGAACTCATTGACTTTTTGCGATTCAATGTTGCCTTTATGCAGGAGATATACCAAAACCAGCCCGTATCCGGTCCGGGAATGTGGAATCGCTTGCAATACAGACCTCTCGAAGGGTTTATCTATGCCATCTCCCCTTTTAACTTTACTGCCATTGCTGGAAACTTATCAGCCAGTGCTGCCATGATGGGGAATGTTATTGTATGGAAGCCCAGCGATCATCAAATTTTCTCTGCCAAGATTGTAATGGATGTTTTCCGTGAAGCGGGACTTCCCGATGGCGTCATTAATATGGTAATGGGCGATCCCGAAATGGTCACCAACCGTGTTTTGGCCTCACCAGATTTTGCTGGAGTGCACTATACTGGATCTACTTTTGTCTTTAAAAACATTTGGGAGAAAATCGGAAACAATATTCAAAACTATAAGTCCTATCCTAAAATAGTAGGAGAAACCGGTGGAAAAGATTTTATCGTCGCTCATCCTTCTGCCATCCCCGCACAGGTAGCAACGGGGATTATCCGAGGGGCATTTGAGTTTCAAGGACAAAAATGTTCCGCTGCTTCACGTGTCTATCTGCCAGAATCCATTGCAGAAGAGGTATTGCAATATGTAAAAAAAGAAGTCGCCACCATCAAAATGGGATCTCCGGAAAATTTTGAAAACTTTATGACTGCAGTCATTCACAAAGGCGCCTTTGATCGTCTGAAAGGGGCTATTGAACAGGTTAAAAAAGATACCGAGGCAGAGATTGTCATCGGAGGAAATTGCGACGATAGCGTTGGTTATTTCGTATCACCAACCGTCGTTCGAACTACAGATCCTAACTATTTTAGCATGAGCACTGAACTCTTTGGTCCTTTAGTAACTATTTATGTTTACAAAGACGAACAATGGGCAGAAACGCTTCAATTGGTGGATCAGACATCAGAATATGCCTTGACGGGAGCGGTCTTTTCTCAAGATCGTTACGCTTTGCAAGAGGCTTTTGATGCGCTCGAAAATTGTGCTGGAAATTTCTACTTTAATGACAAACCCACTGGGGCTGTGGTAGGACAACAACCTTTTGGAGGTGCTAGAGGTTCGGGAACCAATGACAAAGCTGGATCGGTTTTCAACCTATTGCGTTGGGTATCCCCTCGCTTGATCAAAGAAACTTTTGTAACTCCTACAGACTACCGCTATCCTTTTTTAGCCAAAGAGTAGTTATTTATCGGGGGAGATACACCAGTTTTTTGGTTTCAAAAAAAGCATCAGAGAAATAATTTTTTAGCGCCATTTCCGCTGCCTTGGGGTAGGCAGTTAATTCCTCTGAAAGATCACCTCCTTTGAGGCAAAGCAGCCCGTTGGGTATGCTGTTTTGAGAAGTTTTTTGGATTTTATGACCCACCCAATGTACTAGGGTTTCCATAGGAGCCACAGCACGGCAAACCACAAAATCAGCCCTTAACGGAAGCTGTTCCATCCGTGTGTTGTGTGTGGTGACATTGGTAAGCTTTAGTGATTCCGCTACTGCATTGATTACTTTTATTTTTTTTCCAATACTATCGATCAAATGAAATTCGACCTCAGGAAAAAAAACGGCTAAAGGAATCCCTGGAAATCCTCCACCTGTTCCTACATCAAACACACGCGTTCCTTTTTGAAAATGGATATACTTAGCAATGGCAAGGGCATGGAGAACATGACGAACATAAAATCCATCCATATCTTTTCTTGAAATTACATTGATTTGAGCATTCCATTCAACATACAAAGAGAACATTTTTTTATACTGCTGCTGTTGAAATGATGTGAGGTTCGGAAAATAATGTAAAAGTTGTTCCAAGAATTTTAATTCAAAGGTAGTAAACCTATCAATCTTTATTACATTCGTAATATCAAACAATGCTATGTATATAAAATTCCCGCGAAAAGACTTAAAGGGTTTCTACAAAGAATTGACCAATAGGGTCAATGCCCATTTTAAAAAAAATCAATTAAAGAAAACAGGAAACTTCCAACTCCACATCAAATCGGTCGTAATGATCGGCCTCTTGGTTGTTCCGTATTTACTGCTGTTAACGATACCTATGTCTTCTTGGCAGCAACTCGGACTTTGCTTTTTAGCAGGTGTGGGCATGGCCGGAATTGGCATGAATGTGATGCACGATGGCAACCATGGATCCTACTCTTCACGACCTTGGATCAACAAACTTATGGGAGACACCATCTATTTTTTGGCAGGAAATTCCTACAACTGGAAGGTCCAACACAACTTCCTCCATCACACTTTTACCAATATCCACGAACACGATGAGGACATTGACGCGAATGGAATTTTGCGTTTTTCTGACCATCAACCCTGGAAACCATTTCACCGTTTCCAGCATTTTTATTTTGTATTCCTCTATGGATTGCTAACCCTCCGTTGGGCCCTAGTCTCAGATTTTAGTCAAATGCGACGCTATTTGAGAGAGCACAAAAGTGTGGCGGAAACCAAGAGCCCTCGCCGACTTTGGACCACATTGGTGATAACCAAAATATTATATTTCATCGGATGGCTGGTCATTCCATTTTTGGTTCTTGATATTGCTTTTTGGAAAATTTTAATCGGCTTTTTGCTAATGCATTATACGGCAGGACTTATTCTAAGTTTGGTTTTCCAATTGGCGCACGTAGTGGAAGACACCGAAATGCCTCTCCCTGATAAGAATCGTAAAGAAATGAAAAACACATGGGCCATCCATCAGTTATACACAACAGCAAATTTTTCCCCAAAAAACTGGTTGGTTAATTGGTATGTTGGAGGGCTTAATTTTCAAATTGAGCACCACATTTTTCCCCATATTTCGCATGTACATTATCGTGAAATTGCGAAAATCATTAAAAAAACAGCTAAAGAGTTTAATTTACCCTACAATGAGTACAAAACGACTCGAAGTGCTTTACTTTCGCATTTTAAATTTATAAAGAGAATGGGGCTCAAGCCTGCGCTCTAACTATTTTTTTATATTATGGAGGCACTGTCCGAAAGAATTAATAGTCTGCCCATTTCTGCTACACTAGCAATGGCAGCCAAAGCAAGAGAACTTAAAAGTCAAGGAATTGACGTCATTGGATTGAGTTTAGGAGAACCCGACTTTAATACTCCTGACTTCATCAAGGATGCAGCCATTCAGGCGGTCAACGACAATTACAATTCCTATTCACCAGTAGATGGCTATGCAGATCTGAAAGAAGCCGTTTGTGAAAAATTTAAACGCGATAATAATCTAGACTACAAACCCTCCCAAGTGGTTGTTTCCACTGGGGCCAAACAGTCTATTGCCAACGTCTGTATGGTCTTGCTTAACCCTGGTGATGAAGTGTTGCTTCCCGCACCTTATTGGGTTAGCTATTCCGCTATAGCCACACTGGCTGAAGCCACTCCCGTGATTGTTCCTACAGGAATCGAACAAAACTTTAAAATAACACCCGAGCAGTTAGAAGCGGCTATTACGCCCAAAACCAAGCTCATCATGTTCAATTCTCCCAATAATCCTTCTGGAACGGTCTATACGGAAGCTGAATACCGTGCACTGGCAGCGGTATTGGAAAAATATCCCAATATCTTCATTCTCTCAGACGAGATTTACGAACACATCAATTACGGTGTAGCGGTATTTAGCCTTGCTGCTATTCCTTCGCTTTATGATCGCACCATTACCGTTAACGGCTTGGCCAAGGCCTTTGCCATGACGGGTTGGCGAATTGGATATATTGGAGCTCCTGAATGGATTGCCAAGGCTTGTAATAAAATGCAAGGGCAAATTACCAGCGGAACCAATTGTATTGCCCAACGCGCTGCTATCACTGCTCTCAAAGCACCTGTGTCTAAAATTCAGTATATGGTTGATGAGTTTAAAAACCGTCGCCAATTGATTATCGATTTGCTTCGTGCAATGGATGGTTTTAACGTCAATGAACCCGACGGAGCTTTTTATGTTTTTCCAGACGTATCTTCCTTTTTTGGAAAAACCCTACAAGGGCATACGATAGCTAATGCCACCGATTTTGCGCTCTATCTTCTTGAAAAAGCGCATGTGGCCACCGTAACAGGTGATGCCTTTGGAGATCCTAACTGTATTCGGATTTCCTATGCCGCCTCTGAAGATCAAATCAAAAAAGCAATGGGACGAGTTGCCAAAGCTTTGGCCTAAACCATTCGATCCTTGCCAACAAGTAGCTCATTTGATTATAAAAAAAAACCGGCTTAAAAGCCGGTTTTTTTTTGACTATGCTTTCACAATCTGTTCTTGGTGATTGATGGATTCTTGGTGAATCGCTTTGAAAAGCTTCAATACAAACTCTTCACTCAAACCGCGTTCCTCTCCTTCCAAAACCATTTTCCCCAAAATCTCATTCCAACGTTTGCTTTGAAGCACCGCTACATTATTCGATTTTTTGAGTTCTCCAATGGCCTCAGCCACCTTCATTCGCTTGCCCAAAGTATCCAATATCGTTTGATCTGCTACATCAATCTGAGCTCGTAAATTTTGCAACTCGGACTGATAGCTTTCTTCCTCTGTGGTCGTTTTACGGATTTTGAGGTCTTTCATGATTTGAACCAAAGCCGCAGGTGTTACTTGCTGTGCAGCATCACTCCAAGCATTGTCTGGATCCCAATGGCTTTCAACCATCAGGCCATCAAAATTAAGGTCCAATGCCATTTGACAAGTGTCAAAAATCATATCGCGCTTGCCTGTAATGTGTGAAGGGTCACAAATCAAAGGGAGGTCCGGAAAACGATTTTGTACTTCAACGGCAATTTGCCATTCGGGATTGTTGCGGTATTTGCTTTTACCATGACTGGAGAAACCACGATGGATCAAACCTAGGTTTTTGATGTTTGCAGTGTACAAACGTTCCACCCCACCTAGCCACAAAGCCACATCAGGGTTTACCGGGTTTTTGACCAACACAATTTTATCCGTGCCTTCCAAGGCATCGGCAATTTCTTGCACAATAAAAGGGCTCACCGTTGAACGAGCACCTATCCATAAAACATCAATATCGTGTTCCAAAGCCAATTTCACATGGTCTTTATTAGCTACTTCCGTCGCCGTAAGCATCCCTGTTTCTTCTTTGACACGCTGGAGCCATTTGAGACCAATGGCACCAACACCTTCAAAATTTCCAGGACGGGTTCGCGGCTTCCATATACCGGCACGAAATACCGTGACGTCGCTATCTTTTAATTCTTGGGCGATTTTCATCACCTGTTCTTCTGTTTCAGCACTACAAGGCCCCCCAATCACCAAAGGATGATCGAGACCAAAATCGGTTAGCCAGTCGCGCATTGCGGGAGTATTTTCCATTTTAATTTGGTTTAATTCCGTTAAGGATGGTTTTTAATTGATTTGTATTTTTCAGTTGATTGTATAAGTCGGTGTAAGCCCCTTCTTCCAGTTGCTTTCTAAAATTCTCTAGGTTGTCGATGTAGGCGGTCAAAATATCCAAAATGGGCGCTTTATTGTCTTCAAAGATGGAAAGCCACATCTCTGGAGAACTCTTTGCCAGACGGACGGTTGATTCAAATCCACTCCCTGCTAGATCAAAAATATTTTGTTCATCATCTTCTCGTTCCAAAACGGTCTTCCCGAGCATAAAGGAGCTGATATGTGATAAATGGGACACATAAGCCATATGCTTATCATGTTCCTTTGGCTCCATAAAGCGCAAGTACATACCCATTTGGCGAAAGCTTTTTTTGGCCCAATCCAGCAAGTCGGCTCGGGTTTTTTTGGCTTCACATAAAATTTGTGGTTTTCCGTCAAACAACCCTAAATGGGCGGCTTGGGGTCCTGAATTTTCCGTTCCAGCAATAGGATGTGCTGCGAGGAACTGCTCTCGTTTGGGATGCGATGCCACCGCTTCACAAATACTCTTTTTGGTCGACCCTACGTCCCATACCAAGCAATTTTCCGAAATCCGATCCAATAGCTGCGGCAGCAACGCCACGCTTGCTTTGACAGGAATACTAAGTATGACGCGATCTGCCTTGTCTATATCCGAGAGTGTAGCAACCGTATCAACCGTTCCTTGGGCAATGGCCGTTTCCAAATGCGCTGCATTATGATCGATCCCCAAGAAAGTAGCGTGAGGGTATTGCTTTTGGAGTTCTTTGGCTAAAGAACCTCCTATCAGCCCAATTCCTATAACAGCGATTTTCATGATTGCATTCGGTTTAGTGCTTCTTGAATTTTTTCTTCAAGAACGCACAGTGAAAAACGGATATAGCCGGCTCCTTGGCTCCCAAAAATACTTCCGGGCGTGATGAATATATCTTTTTCATACAGGATCCGATCGATATAGGCTTCCGCATCGGAGACTTCCGCCGGCAGCTTAGCCCAAACAAACATTCCTACACTTTGGGGGTCAAAAGTAGTTCCTAAAGTCGTGGCAAGGGCTTCTACTTTATCGCGTCGTTTTCGGTAGACGGTATTAAGGTCTTCAAACCACTGGAGATCTGCTTGAAGTGCCGCAATAGCCCCTTGCTGAATGCCGTAAAACATTCCAGAGTCCATATTGCTTTTTACTTTCAACACTTCTTGGAGTGTCTCCGATCGACCACTCAACATCCCTACGCGCCAACCCGCCATATTAAAGGCTTTACTCAAGGAATTTAATTCCAATGCGACTTCTTTGGCTCCAGGAATAGACAAGATACTTTCCGGCTGTTTGTTTAGAATAAAACTATAGGGGTTGTCATTGATAATCAGAATGGAACGTTCCTTGGCCCATTGAATTAATTTTTCAAAGCTTCCTTTTTGGGCAATGGCTCCTGTGGGCATATGCGGATAATTAAGCCACATTAATTTCACCTTGCGAGTATCCAAAGCTTCCAGTGCTTCGAAATCGGGTTGCCATTGGTTTTCAGCTTGCAAGTCGTAGAATACGGGTTCTGCTTCTAGCAATTTCGTCACCGAACTATAGGTCGGATAACCCGGATTGGGAATCAATACCTGATCGCCTTTGTTGAGAAAGGCCATGGATATATGCATGATTCCTTCTTTGGATCCCATAAGGGGCAGCACCTCGGACAGTGGGTCTAAAGACACCTGGTAAAACCGCTGGTAGAAGTCTGCCATGGCGTTTCGCAATTCAGGCAAGCCTTGGTAGCTTTGATACATATGGGCTTTGGGATGTGCCATTCCTGCATTGAGAGCTTCCACCACAGCTGGGTGGGGTGCCAAGTCGGGAGAGCCAATCCCCATATTGATAATGGGTTTGCCTGCCTGCACCAATGCCGCTACTTCCCGCAATTTGGTGGAAAAATAATATTCTTTAACACTGGCTAATCGGTTGGCTGTCATGTTATTTTTTCTTGGTGTATTCGCCCAACACTTTAAAGTGTTGCGCCATAATCGTTAGGATGGACTTGGCCTTAGTGTAATGCGCTAGCGCATCAAAAGTAACATCAACAAAAAAGGCATATTTACCAGGAGTTTCAATCACGGGTAGCGATTGTATTTTGGTCAGATTGAGTTGGCAGTCACTCATCACATTGAGAATGGTCGCCAGACTCCCGCGCTGGTGATCAAGGGTAAACATCAAAGCCGCTTTGTTCACTGTTGCATTCAATTCAGGAACTTCTCTTTCTACGATCACAAAACGGGTAATGTTGTTTTCAATCGTTTGAATGGACGGTGCTAAAGTTGCTAAATCATAGCGTTTGGCAGCTGCGGCACTCGCAATCGCCGCTACTCCTTTCCATTGATTTTCTGCAATACGCTGTGCTACAGCGGCAGTATCGTCAGCTTCCACCAAACGAATATGCGGATGTTGCTGGAAAAATTTGGCACACTGCAACAAGGCCATCGGATGCGAACGAACCTCTTGGATGGTTTCAAGGGTTTCTCCCGACAAGGCCAGTAATTGGTGATTGATATTGAGATAGTGTTCTCCTGTCACCACCAGATTGTTATGGTCAATGAGGGCGTAGTTTGGAATAATAGAACCCGCAATGGAATTCTCAATGGCCATGACGGCCACATCAACAGCTCCAGCCAAAAGACCCTGAACGAGCGAAGGAAAGCTGTCATAGGGGCTGATGGGTGCCGATTCACCAAAATATTCCATCACCACTTGATGGTGAAAAGATCCGGCCACGCCTTGTATTCCAATTTTTTGTGTCATATCAAAAAAAAAGTCCCGAACAATGGTCAGGACTTTTTATGTTTTATATAGTGTTTACTAATTACAAAGCCCGGCCTCCTTCTGAAAGGAAGTAAAAAAAGCTGCGATAATAGGTAAAATGTGTGTTCATAATTGTAATAAGCTACAAATCTAATGGGCTTGGGCTAAAAAACAAATTTTTGCCTTTCTTTTTTTACTAGAACGGCCAACGGATGTCTTTTTGCAACAGAAAAAGCAGGGCTGTCTAAAATCCTAACGGCGATCCACTTCCCTATATGTTCAACAGGGAAGTCAAAAAAACCCTGACAGCCACAACCGTCAGGGCACACAGCTCGTGCAAAGTTCTTGTTCCTTATACACGGTTTCTATGAAAATCAGCAATTGATCATTGCCTATCCTTTCATTTTTAATTATTGCTGCTCCAGTTTTACCACGCGTGCTCTGAGTGCATCATTTTCCGCTTTGAGTTCCTTCACTGCATTGATGAGCGTATAGAGCACTTCACTGCTGTCATAACTTAACAGGTCCTCAAAATGCTCCGTTTTCGTTTCTTTTACGGTGCTAGGCAATACCTCTTGAATTTCTTGGGCAATGACCCCCACCATGGGCTGACCGGATTTATTTTCAAAAGGACTCTTCTTGTTGTACTGATAGCTTACCGGACGAATTTGCAAAATCTCCGCCAAGCCTTTGGTGTAGTCCTTGATGTTCTTTTTGATCCTTTTATCTGAATAATTTTCCCATGAACCTCCTCCAGGCTTATTGACCTGTCCGTTTACGGAAAACTCCCGAGTGGGGCCAATGTCAATGCTGGTATTAATACCTACAAACCCGTTGCGATCAATGACCATTCGTTCCACCCCTCTCGTATCAAAACGGATTGTGTCATCATCAGTTCCTTCTTCTACTTGAATTTTGGTATCGCCGTCAGCATCCTCACTACTAGAAATTCCCCCTCCTACATCTTGTATATCTGCCCACTCGATTCCTGTGGTTGTACTTGATAGAATTTGCCCTGCTGTTCCTTTTTCGTTGTTGGAATCATAAATATTATATCTTAATCGTAGCGAACCATTCACATCAAGCCGTTGCGAGGGACCACTGGTGCCAATCCCGACATTTCCACTCGCGGCTATGAGCATTCGTTGCCCCCCTCTCGTATCAAAACGGATCGCATCCTCATCGGTGCTTTCTTCTACTTGAATTTGGGTATCGCCGTCGGCGTCTGCAATTGCTCCACCACTTGCATCTATCCAATCGATTCCTGTGGCTGTACTTGATAGAATTTGTCCTGCTGTTCCTTTTTCGTTGTTGGAATCATAAATATCGTCTTCTACTCTTAAGGAGCCATTGACATGGAGACTTTGCGTGGGGCTTGTTGTTCCTATCCCGACAGCGCCATTGTGAGTAATTCGCATTTTTTCAGAAACAACATCTGTTGCCTGAGATCCTGCAGCCCCGTAAGTAAAGAATGCCAATCCTGCTTGTGCAGGTCCTGCGTCGACTTGTACTGACGAGATTGCTGCTCTCCTACGAGTAGAGTTTCCATCAGGTTGCCCAAAGGACAAAGCAGCTCCATACAATCCCACTGCCGATGCTTGCACATCATCTGTGATTACCATTATTCCATCGGTAAGAGCTCCTGTAGGATCAATCCTGTCACCAACAACGGTGAGGTTTGTGCGAGGTGCTGTAGTGCCAATCCCTACATTTCCATTTTCATCAATAATCATCCTCTCTGCTCCTGCGGTGTCAAAACGGATCGCATCCTCATCGGTGCTTTCTTCAACTTGTACTTGGGTATCGCCGTCATCGTCTATCAAAAAAGTGGGCGTCTGTGTTCCCGCTACCACCCATTGGGTGCCGTCGTAGTTGTTCAGTTGGTTGGTTGTCGTATTGTAAACCACCAAACCCGCAGCAGGGCTGGAAATCGCGTCTCGCTGGGTTTGGGTCATCTGTGGCGGGAGCAATCCTTGGGTCGTGGAGCTAACCTGCATCGCTGCCGAAGGATGCGTCAAGCTTTGAGAGTATGCTACTCCCACAAACAAGAGTAAAGCGAGAATCGTACATAGGGTGTGTTTCATGATATTTGGGTGTTTAGATATTTACAAATCATTAAAAAATGGCGATGTTCCTAGGAATGGTTCTTTTTCTGTGGGGGTACAATCCATTAAAAAAGTACAAACAGTCCCTGAACAACGCCCAGTGAAAGCATTTATTTTGGTGTAAAAAAAAGTGAGAATTTCGGCTAAAAGCCTTGTTAATAAAAAAATTATATTCTTGAATTTCAAGGGGATAGGTGCAAGCCACCAGAGACTTCACATCAAAGAAAAAGACCTTGCTTATGGCGGGGGCTACATTGCGGCGTTTTGAAAAAAACAAATCACAAAAAAACAGGACCAAAGCGGCCTGTAGCAATGAAAAAAGGATTCGGAGCAATGGGGGCATTCAGTGTAGGTGTTTTTATATGATAATAGTCTTTGGGGTCTGTTTAATACAAAATAACATACAAATATATGTTTTTTTTAAAATAAGACACAAATGCTATAAATGAACGACGCTCTAAGGGGTGAAAAGATACCGAAGCAAGAGGAAACTTTTATCCTTTTTAATTTGTTATACATAGTTATATCTTTGAAAAAAAGCAGCATGCAACTTCATCTTGAGAACGTAAGTAAAAGCTATGGCGACCAAGTCATTTTAAAAAACTTAACCCTACGTCTCAAAAAAGGAGAAATCATTGGTTTTTTAGGTCCCAACGGAGCCGGTAAAACAACCTTGATGAAAATCCTAACGGGCTATTTGACCCAATGGGAAGGAAGCGTTCGTTTTGAGACACACGACCTAAAAAAAGATCCACAAAGCGTGCAAAGACAACTGGGCTATCTCCCTGAAAACAATCCGCTTTATGGCGATATGTATGTCAAAGAATACCTCCTTTTTGTAGGAGGGCTTTACGGTCTTACGGCAATGCCAATTGAAGACATCGCTGCCAAAGTGGGACTTGAACAACATCTGGATAAAAAAATAACGACCCTATCCAAGGGCTATAAACAACGGGTGGGGCTGGCCGCTGCCTTGCTTCACGATCCCCAGCTGCTTATCTTGGATGAGCCTACCACTGGGCTTGACCCCAACCAACTTGGGGAGATTCGGCAACTGATTTTGGATTTGGGAAAAGAAAAAACCATTTTCCTTTCCACCCATATTTTATCCGAAGTAGAAGCCCTGTGTGATCGGGTGGTGATTCTACACCAAGGAAAAATCGTTTTGGATGAGTCGCTTCAAAATCTCAGAGCACAAGAAAAACAAATTGTAGAAGTCAGTTTTGACTATCGGGTGGAACCCGTTGCTTTGGAGCGCATAAAAAATGCTGTAAGCGTCAAAAATATATTCGACTTTCAATACGAAATTGAATTTGACACTGAGGAAGACCGCCGCCCCATGGTCTTTGATTTTGCGCACGACAACGGTCTCAAGATTGTCGCCCTCCAACACAAAAGCAAAAACTTGGAACAACGTTTTAACGAGTTGACAAGTACTTAAAAAATCGCCTCTGCAATGTTTTTGATGTTTTCTGATTTCCCCATACAATAGTAATGGAGAAAAGGAACGCCTGCCTGTTGTAATTCCTTACTTTGTGCAATACACCATTCAACACCCACCTGCTTAATGGCTTTGTTGTCTTTACAAGCCATTACTTCCTTGATTAAGTCCTCTGGCAGATCCACATGAAAGCGATGCGGTAACAAGTTCAACTGTCGCTTTGTAGCAATCGGTTTTAGTCCGGGAATAATTGGCACCTCAATGCCCGCTTCTCGGCACTTGTCCTGAAATGCAAAAAACTTGCTGTTATCAAAGAACATTTGGGTAACGATATAATCGGCACCAGCGGCAATTTTTTCTTTTAAGTATTGAATGTCCGTATCCAAACTCGGAGCTTCCATATGCTTTTCGGGATAACCGGAAACGCCAATACAAAAATCAGTAGCGGAAGCCTGTTCAAGGTCTTCATCCAAATAAACCCCTTTGTTGAGATCAGCAATTTGAGCTACCAGCTCACTAGCATAGTGGTGTCCGCCTTCGGTTGGAGTAAAATAGGTTTCGTTTTTCACCGCATCCCCTCGAAGGGCTACCACGTTATCAATGCCTAAAAAATCCAAATCGATAAGGAGGTTTTCGGTGTCTTCTTTGGTAAAACCCCCACAAAGCACATGAGGTACGGCGTCCACATTGTACTTACTCATAATGGCAGCGCAGATCCCCACGGTACCGGGTCTTTTACGGATCAATCGTTTTTCGAGTAAACCGTTGTCCAAGGTTTTAAGCTCATATTCCTCTCGGTGATAGGTTACATCAATAAAGGAAGGTTGAAACTCCATCAAAGGATCAATCCCTGCAAAAATAGAATCGATATGTTGTCCCTTTACGGGCGGAAGTATTTCAAAGGTAAACTGTGTTTTCCCTTGGGATTGGGCGATATGGTCTAAAATTTTCATGGCTATGGATGGTTGCTAGATGACAAACGAAATACCTCATTGCTACGCCTATTCGCTAGGCTCGTGATATCATTTAGTTCGTATGTCTGTTTAAGGGTTTTCACTGTTTAAAAAATACAAGTAGTTGTTATTGAAGCTTTAATCATTTCGACTGGTATTTGGTGTTTGCTGTGTTAAATGCCCACCTGTCTGCCGACAGGCAGATTATGGCTTTCATATGGTTACAAGGTTTGGATTGAGCCACTTTCGTGCTTCGTCAATCGAAATATTACGTCGTTGGCTATAGTCCTCTAACTGGTCTTCTGTGATTTTTCCCAAGCCAAAATACTGTGCTTTGGGATGGGCAAAATAGTAGCCCGAAACCGAAGCCGCTGGCCACATAGCCAAACTTTCGGTCAGGCTTACCCCAATGGTTTCTTCTACTTCAAGGAGTTTCCAGAGTTCCCTTTTTTCCAAGTGATCCGGACAGGCGGGATAGCCCGGCGCCGGACGAATTCCTTTGTATTGCTCCGCGATTAGTTCTTCATTTGACAGCCCCTCATCGCTGGCATAGCCCCAAGTGTTTTGGCGTACGGCCTCATGCAAATATTCCGCAAAGGCTTCCGCCAAACGGTCTGCCAAAGCTTTGATCATAATAGCGCTATAGTCATCATTGTCTGCTTCAAAGGCAGCTGCTTTTTCTTGGGTGCCAAAACCTGTTGTCACACAAAAAGCACCACAATAGTCTTGATAGCCCACTGTTGAGGGAGCCATAAAATCCGATAGCGCAATATTGGGCTGACCGGCTTTTTTCTGCAATTGTTGTCGCAGGGTCAACAGTTTACTGATGGGTTTGTCGGGCTGCTCTGGATCGTACAAAATAATGTCATCGCCTTGACTGTGTGCAGGAAACAGTCCAAAACGAGCTCGTGCCTCCAACCACTTTTCCTCCCTAAGTTGGGTTAGCATTTTTTGGGCATCGGCAAACAATTCTGTCGCCTGAGGTCCCACCACAGCATCGGAGAGAATCTCAGGATATTTGCCATGCAAATCCCAAGAACGGAAGAATGGAGTCCAATCGATATAAGGTACCAAACGATCCAATGGAAAATCACGAAGGGTATGGGTTCCCAAGTTTTTGGGTTTGACGGGCTGATAGTTTTTCCAGTCTAACGTCAGCGCATTAGAGCGTGCTTCGGTCAGTGACAGATAGGTTTTTCGCTCACTGCGCTGCAAGAATTTTTCACGGAACGCATCGTAGTCCGATCGAATTCCAGCCACATAGGTTTTTTGTTGGTCTTTGCTCAGCAGGTTGCTCACCACCGTCACAGCTCGGGAAGCATCGTTCACATGGATCACCGGATTCTCACTTATGGGAGCAATTTTGACCGCTGTGTGTGCTTTGGAAGTTGTGGCTCCTCCAATCAAAAGGGGAATCTCGATTTTCTGACGTTGCATCTCCTGCGCTACAAATACCATTTCATCTAGCGATGGAGTAATCAAACCGGATAGGCCAATCACATCCACTTGGTTTTGGACAGCTGCCTCCAAGATTTTCTCCGGGGGAACCATCACGCCGAGATCGATAATTTCAAAATTATTACAGGCCAAAACCACACTCACAATGTTTTTCCCAATATCGTGAACGTCCCCTTTTACAGTGGCCATTAGTATTTTCCCAGCACTTTGCGTTGCGCTGTCTTTTTCATCTTCGATAAAGGGTTGTAGGTAGGCTACGGCTTTTTTCATCACACGCGCCGACTTGACCACCTGAGGAAGAAACATTTTCCCTTCTCCAAACAAATCCCCAACGATATTCATCCCAGACATCAAATGTCCTTCGATAACCTCCAAAGGGCGCTTTACTTGCGTTCGCGCTTCTTCGACATCCTCTATAATAAAGGCATCAATCCCTTTGACTAACGAATAGGAAATTCGTTCCTGCAAGGGCTTTTCCCGCCATTCGTTTTTTTCTTGATTGCTTTCTTTGGTTTGCCCTTTGACGCTTTCCGCAAAATCGAGCAAACGCTCCGTAGCATCGTCTCTACGGTCTAGCAAAACGTCTTCTACGTGTTCCAATAGATCTTTGGGAATCTCATCATAAACTTCCAACAGACTTGGATTTACAATTCCCATATTCATCCCATGCTGAATGGCATGATATAAAAAAGCAGAATGCATGGCTTCTCGCACAGCATTGTTTCCACGAAAGGAAAAGGACACATTACTCACACCACCACTGACATTGGCATACGGTAAATTTTCACGAATCCATTGGGCTGCTAGGAAAAAGTCTAAAGCATTCCGACGGTGTTCCTCCATACCTGTAGCTACGGGGAAAATATTGGGATCAAAAATGATATCCTGCGCCGCAAAGTTCGCTTGATTCACCAAGATATTATAGGAGCGTTGGCAAATTTCGATGCGGCGTTCTAGGTTGTCAGCCTGTCCGTCTTCATCAAAAGCCATTACTACAACGGCAGCTCCAAATTGCTTGATTTTTTTAGCCAAACGAATAAAGGCTTCCTCCCCTTCTTTGAGGCTAATGGAATTCACCACACTTTTGCCTTGTGCCACGCGCAAACCAGCCGCTATGATTTCCCATTTGGAGCTATCGATCATCACAGGAACTTTGGCAATATCTGGCTCAGCAGCGATCAGGTTCAAAAAAGTCGTCATGGCTTTTACGCCATCAATAAGCCCCTCATCCATATTGATGTCGATGATCTGAGCTCCGCCTTCGACCTGCTCACGAGCCACCTCTACAGCTGTCTCAAAATCTCCATTTTCAATCAATCGTAAGAATTTTCGAGAACCGGTTACATTGGTGCGCTCCCCAATATTCACAAAATTGGTATCGGGCGTTACTTCGAGTAATTCCAAGCCCGAAAGTTGAAGTGTCGGTGCTTTATTGGACATGAGATACTTTTTTATACAATCTAGGGGAGCTTTGTTGGGCGACTTCCGCAATCAAACGAATGTGTTCCGGTGTGGTTCCGCAACAGCCACCGATGATGTTCACTAGCTTATTGTCTACATAATTTTTGATCAGATCCCGCATTTCTTCTGCGGTTTGATCATAGGCGCCAAAGGCATTGGGCAATCCTGCATTGGGATGCGCCGAAACCGCAAAAGGAGTCAAATCAGAAAGACGCTTCAAATACGGATATAATTGGTCTGCGCCCAAGGCGCAATTAAAACCAATGCTAAGCAACGGAATATGAGATACCGAAACCGCAAAGGCTTCAACCGTTTGCCCTGAAAGAGTGCGACCACTGGCATCGGTAATGGTCCCACTAACCATGATCGGAATCTCCCAGTGATTTTTTTGTTTGAGTTCATCAATCGCATAAAGCGCCGCTTTGGCATTGAGGGTGTCAAAGACCGTTTCGACAAGAAGGATATCGGCACCTCCTGCCACCAAACCCTCAACCTGCTCTTTATAGGCGACTACCAAATCTTCAAAAGTAACTGCACGAAATCCGGGATCGTTAACATCGGGAGACATGGAAGCGGTTCGGTTGGTGGGCCCAATAGATCCTGCAACAAAACGAGGTTTGTTGGGTTCTTTGGCGGTAAAAGCATCGGCTACTTCTTTGGCGATTGAAGCGGCTTCGTAATTCAGCTCATAAACCAAGTCTTCCATTTGATAATCCGCCATCCCAATAGAAGTGGAAGAAAAGGTGTTGGTTTCTACGATATCCGCACCGGCCTCAAAGTACTTTCCGTGAATGGCCTTTATAGCTTCTGGCTGTGTGAGTGTTAGCAAGTCGTTATTCCCTTGCAAAGGAGAGGGATGCTCCTGAAAACGAGACCCACGAAAATCATCTTCCTTAAAGCCATAGGCTTGAATCATGGTTCCCATGGCGCCGTCAAGCACCAGTATTCGCTCCTTTAAAATTGATTCAAGTCCTTTCATAGTTGTTCTAAAGCGTTCGCTACATCATTTTGAATATCCTCTGGATGCTCCAATCCAACGGAAAGACGAATCATCCCATCGGTAATACCCACCGATAGACGGTCTTCTTCCTGGAGTTTGCTGTGGGTCGTTGAGGCTGGGTGGGTTATAATGGTTCGGGAATCCCCAAGGTTGGCCGATAGCGAACACATTTGAATGGCATTGAGGAATACACGACCCGATTCAATGCCGCCTTTTATTTCAAAAGAAATAATATTCCCCCCTTTTCGCATTTGTTTTTTGGCGATCTCATATTGCGGATGTGAGGGCAAGAAGGGATATTTCACCCAGTTGACCTGCGGATGGGCTTCTAGAAACTGTGCCAAAGCCAAAGCACTATCGCAATGGCGATCCAAACGCACTGCCAGGGTTTCCAAACTCTTTGAAAGCACCCAAGCGTTAAAGGGAGACAAGGCCGGCCCAGTGTTGCGGGCAAAGAGAAAGATTTCACGAATCAAGTCTTTTCTACCCACGGTCACGCCGCCTAAGACCCGTCCCTGTCCGTCGATTAATTTGGTGGCGGAATGAATCACCAAATCCGCTCCAAATTGGATGGGTTGCTGAAGGTAAGGAGTGGCAAAACAATTGTCAATCACCAAAATCAGATGATGCTTTTTAGCAATTTGTGACAACTGTTCCAAATCCAAAAGATCCACACCCGGATTGGTGGGCGTTTCCGCATAAATGAGTTTGGTTTCTGGACGGATACAAGCCTCGATCGTCTCGGGTTGGCTGACATCAAAATAGGTGGTCTCAATATTCCATTTGGGTAGAAACTTGGTAAACATGGAATGGGTTGAACCAAAAACAGATCGGGCGGAGACAATATGATCGCCGCTATTGAGCAGTGCTGCAAAGGTGGAAAACACAGCTCCCATGCCACTGGCAAAGGCAACCCCTGCTTCCGCTTCTTCCAGTACACAGATTTTATTGACAAACTCCTCCGAGTTTGGATTTGTAAAACGACTGTAGATATTGCGTTTCTTTTCTTCTGCAAAAGAGGCACGCATGTCTTCGTCGTCCTCAAAGACAAAGCTAGAGGTCAGGTAGAGCGGAGTGGAGTGCTCCATATACTGGGAACGCTCTAACTGCTCTCGAATCGCTTTGGTCTCAAATTGAGTACTCATACTTTTTCTCCGTTTAGATAAATTTCATAATTAATGGTTGCGGTGTGTTCCAAGGTTTTGGAAACAGAGCAGTATTTGTCAAAAGAAAGGGCAACAGCACGCTTGGCTTTGTCAGCCGAAAAATCACCCTCAAGCAATACTTTGACTGTAATGGCATTGAAAAGCGCCGGAACGGCATTTTCCGGGCGTTGGCCCACTACTTCCATTTTTATTGAAGTGGGGTTGATTTTTTGTTTGTTTAAAATAGCCACCACATCAATGCTGCTACAGCCCGCAAGGCCCATCAATAGTAATTCCATTGGGCTGATCCCTTTGACACTTCCTTCCGTTTTGGATTTGTTGTCCAGCAATACCCGATGGCCATTGGAATTGGTTACTTCAAATAAATAATCGTTGTTTAGTCGTTCTAGTTCTACTTTCATGATAGGATATTTAATGAAAAATGGGGGTTAGGAATTGTTCCATTTGTTCGTATTCAATTAAAAAAGCATCATGTCCGTGCAAGGACTGAATCTCCGCATAGGAAACCGCTATTCCTTCGGTGTTAAGGGTTTCATAGGTCGTTTGTATTTGGTTGGGGGTAAAAAAAAGATCACTGTCAATTCCAATCAAATGGAATTGGGTCTTTGTTGCAGTAAAGGCCTTGGCTAACGAAATTCCGTTCCGCTCACTATTGACCGAACGCAACAGATGATTGACCGTTAAATACGATTGTACGCTAAAACGTCGTTTGAGTTTTTCTCCATGATGGCGCAACCAGGTTTCTACGTTAAACAACTGTGCTTCTTCATTTACTGTTCGTTGAAAACGATAGGCAAATGATTCTGGAGTTCGATAGCACAACATGGCATGCAGCCGTGCATCATGAACCGGATTGGACGAGTTCTTTAGGATCTGATCTTGCAGATAGGTATTGGCAATCAGCCAGTCGGTGGCTTTCCAATCTGTGGCAATGGGGATAAAATGCTCCACCATCGAATGGTACTGCACCATAAACTCCCATCCAATACAGCCGCCAATCGAACCGCCAATGATGGCAAATAGTTTCTGAATGCCCAATTGTTCCAATCCCTGATAAAAAAGATCAGCAATGTCTCCCGTATGGAAATCCGTGTAGTTGTTCAATTGAGAGTCCAACACCCCATTGCCGGGAATATTAAAAGCCACAACGGCAAAGCGATTGGTGTCAATTGTTTTTTGAGGCCCCACCAATTGATGCCACCATCCTCCATTACCCGTGATTTGCGCATCTCCTGTCAAAGCGTGGTTGACCATCACCACGGGATGGGTCGCCGGGCTTTGTCCAAACAGTTGGTAAGACAGAGACACACCCCCTAGATTCCTAGGGGCGGTCACTGAAAGTTGTTGTATGTCAAGCTGCGATTGCATCTAACGAACTGCTTACCTTAAAGTTGAAATGCCTTTTTAATGGCGGCGACTTGATCCAATTTTTCCCAGGTGAAAAGTTCTACTTCTTTGGTGATCTTTCCGCTGTAAGGAGACTCAAAGGTTTTGGAAACCGTTTCGGGTGCTCTTCCCATATGACCATAAGCTGCCGTTTCGGAATAGATCGGGTTGCGCAACTTCAAACGGGTTTCAATTCCGTAGGGCGTCAGATCAAAAAGCGTTTGGATTTGTGCGGCCAATTCGGCATCCGTCAAGTTCGTTTGATTGGTGCCGTAGGTGTTTACAAATACCGAAGTGGGTGCGACCACACCAATGGCGTAGCTCAACTGCACCAAGACTTCTTTGGCGGCTCCAGCTGCCACAAGATTTTTGGCAATATGACGAGCGGCATAGGCCGCTGAACGATCCACCTTACTGGGGTCCTTCCCGCTAAAGGCACCGCCTCCGTGGGCTCCTTTTCCACCGTAGGTGTCCACAATGATTTTACGACCCGTCAATCCGGTATCGCCATGCGGCCCTCCGATGACAAATTTCCCGGTAGGATTGATATGATACCTAATGTCATCATTAAAAAGTGCCTGTAGGGATACAGGCAGTTGGGCTACCACCCGCGGGATTAAAATCTCGACAATATCCTTTTTGATCTTGGCCAACATCTCTTCATCATTATTGGAAAAAGCATCGTGTTGGGTGGAAATCACTATGGTGTCGATGCGAACCGGCTGGTCTTGATCGTTGTATTCAATCGTCACCTGCGATTTGGCATCCGGGCGCAAATAGGTGATGTCTTTGTTTTCGCGACGCAACGCCGCTAGTTCAATCAAAATCTTGTGAGACAAATCGAGTGCCAACGGCATATAGTTCTCGGTTTCGTCCGTGGCATACCCAAACATCAAGCCTTGGTCGCCGGCACCTTGTTCTTTTTTGGAAGCACGATCCACCCCTTGATTGATGTCTTGGGACTGTTCGTGGATTAGGGAAATCACCCCACAGGAGTCTCCACTGAATTGATAGGCCCCTTTGGTGTAGCCAATTTTATTGATGGTGTCCCGCGCAATTTGCTGAACGTCCAAATAGGTTTTGCTTTTTACTTCTCCAGACAAAACGGTTTGACCCGTGGTGACAAGGGTTTCACAAGCTACTTTACTGTCGGCATCGAAAGCCAAGAAATGATCGAGTAAGGCATCGCTGATTTGATCGGCAACCTTATCGGGGTGGCCTTCACTGACAGATTCTGAGGTAAATAGGTATGACATTTTTTGTTGCTTTTAAATGGGGGAAGGATTTGTCTTTTGGTAAAAGCAACACTGCTTTAGCATTTTTTTATCGAGGTTGCAATCAGTCAAATCCTTCCTCGTATTGGCGCAAATTTAAGGACTAAATGATAAATGACAAAGTTTTTTGTAGTTTAGTACTGTACAAAACCCAAACCTGTACCCTCTTTTAATGATAAACCTACTGTTACGATCCAAGCTATATCGATACCATCCCAAGGGCAAATACCTTGCTTTTGATAGAATTTTCCTTTGGGAGAAAGTGGTTGTTTTGGGGTTGGCTGAATATCTCTTGCCAAAAGAAAAAAAGATCTTAACAACTGTGTATAATATTAATCTGTTGATTTAGAGGTGGTTATGAATAGGTGCATTATAAAATATATAAAAGAAATAAACGCAAGTTGTGTTTAGCTACTATTTGTGCTTCATGCTGAAAAAACAACAAAAATGATAGAAATACCAACAGAATTAAAAAAAGTAATATGCAACAACGAATTATTGGTATTCGTTGGTGCAGGTTTATCATTTAACCTGAAAAATACTCACAACCAATCATTAAAAGGTTGGAGTAATTTAGTAGAGAACATTTTGCTAGAATTGAAAAGTAGCGGTCATAATGTTAATCATTTAATTCCTTTGGCAAATAAATATGAACCTATAAAGGTTTTAGATTTAATTGAATCAGATACTGATATCTCCAAAAAAGAAATATACAAATTTGTTAAAGATTATTTCGATCTGAAAAATGATAATAATTTAGACTTACATAAGAAGTTATATCAATTGTCAAAAAAAATAATTACCACTAATTATGACACTGCTTTTGAAACAGCTGTTAATGAATTAAGAAAAAATAAGGCTTATAAAGGAAAAAACTATGAGTTAACTACTCACAAAGAGCCAAATTCAACATTACTTTTTAAACTACACGGTTGTTATGAAGATATTGATTCCATGGTTTTGTTCCCTTCTAATTACAAAGCCTTATATGAAAACACAAACAAGGATGCGGAACATGCTTTATTGGTTTTAAGAAATATTATTCTAAATAAATCTTTGCTTTTTATTGGCACCGGAATGGGTGATTTCCAAATCAATAGTATTTTTAAAGAAATTAAAAACCTGCAAGGGCAGTATAATCAGAAACATTTTATTATAACTAACAAACCCATTGATAGTTCTCTCAACTTTTTGACAGATTTACAAATCACTAATTATTCAGAAATAGATTCTGTTGTAGATACTTTAATCAATATCAAGAAAGAATGTGATAATAATAAATCCATTAAAATATTGGAATTGGAACGTCAACTTGAACAAGCTAATAGAAAAATAATAGAACTAAAAAACACTTCGAATAAAGATAAACTACTAGAACGAGAAGCTCTTAAATACTTTACCAAAGGAGTCGAATTTAGTTTAACAGACAAACCCGTAAAAGCTTCTGAGGAATACAAAACTGCATTAGAGTTAAAACCAGACCTTCACGAAGCCTTATACAACTGGGGAACTGATTTAGGCAACTTAGCCAAAACAAAAGAAGGCAAAGAAGCAGAAGAATTGTATAATCAAGCCTTTGATAAATTCCAAAAGGCAATTGAATACGGAGCGAGTTCTTATAATCTTTCATGTATTCTTGCTCTTAAAGGAGAAAAAGAACATGCTTTAAGATATTTAAACATTAGTCTCTCAAAAAATGAAATAGATGTGTATTTTGTTGAAAAAGATGAAGATTGGAGAGACTATCTTAGAGATAATGAATTTATTAAGTTATTAAAACAGTATAAAGGATGAAGCACGAAAGCACAACAATCTGTATAGTGAATTGCACCCTTCGGGATGCTACGACACCATACACGGAACGCTAACCACCCCATCCACAATCCGAGCCGCTAATTTGGCGGTACATTGATCGTTATCATAGGTTGGGTTAAGTTCCGCCAGATCACAGGAGAGCACCTTTTGGGTGCTGAATAAATACGCCAGCATTTTCTCTAAAAAGGCAGGGGTAAATCCCATGGGAGAAGGGGCACTGACCCCAGGGGCATAGGCCGACGAAAAGCCGTCCATGTCAATGCTGATATACAGATAGTCATTGCGGGCTACAAAGTGAGACAACTGCTCTTTAAGTGTCTCAAAATTGGCCGCTTCGCATTCGTGGTTAAAAAAATAAGATCCGTTGAGCTCCTTGGCGATTGAAAATAATTCTGGGCTGTTGGCCGCTTTTTGAATCCCGAGAACGCAATACTCCACCGTTGCTGGGTCATGCTCTTTTAAAATCTGATAAAAGGGTGTACCGGAATGGGCTTCTTGGGTCAGCGGTCGAAGATCAAAATGAGCGTCAAAATTGAGGATTCCTATTTTGGCATTCGGTTCGTTTTGAAGTGCTTTTCGGAGTCCCTTATAATGCCCATAAGCAATGTCATGACCGCCCCCAACCACAATAGGGAAAGTCCCTTGAGTGATGAGTTGTTCAATCCGTTCGGACAGGGCTGTTTGGCAGCATTCCAAATCCGCCTCCGGACAGATCACATCGCCAAAATCAATTGCTTTTTTGGTGGGGTGGTGGTAGGCAAGTTTTGCCAGCTCTTTCCGAAAGGCTTCGGGCCCTTTTTGAGCCCCCACACGGCCCGCATTCCTTCGGACACCTTCGTCGCAGGCATAGCCTAAAAGTGCAATGGTTGTCTCCCCCCCTTTGTTGCCCTGCCAATCGAGCAAGTCAATACATTCAATGGCTTGGTGCCAATATTGGTTGCCCAGTTCCGAGCGGCTGGCTCTCCCCTGCCAATGTTTTTTTTGAGGGGCTTGGTAGTATTGGGAAGCGTTTTCTTTTGACCGTTGCATCTATCGTTGTTTTTTACCTGCTATATATACTTGATCAATCGCATCGCTCCCAAAAGCATAGGGCAAAACCCCATATGAATGCACTGGTTTTGTCACGATCAAATTGGCTTGTTTTCCAACACTAATGGAGCCTACTTCTTTTTCCAACCCCATGGCATAAGCCCCATTGAGAGTGGCTGCATGAATGGCTTCTTCGGGGGTCATTTTCATTTTGATACAGGCCGTGGACAGAACAAAGTTCATATTGCCAGAAGGAGCCGAACCAGGATTGTAGTCACTGGCCAAAGCCAAGGGCAGTCCAGCATCGATCAGGCTTCGCGCTGGAGTGTAGGGAATCCCCAGAAAAAAAGAGCAAGCAGGCAAGGCCGTCGGCATCGTTTGGCTGTTTTGCAAAGCCGCAATATCCTCCGCATGGAGCATCTCTAAATGATCCACCGACAGGGCTTGGTGTGCCACACTGGTTTTGACACCACCCAAAATGGTGAATTGATTTACATGTACTTTGGGAATCAGTCCGTAGTGTTTTCCAGCTTCCAAAAGCCGTTCCAAATCGGCTACCGAAAAATAGCCTTCCTCGCAAAACACATCAATATAGGAAGCTAGATTTTCTTCGGCAATGACCGGGAGGACTTCTTGAATCATCTGATCTAAAAAGGCTTTTTTGTTTGTCTTATAATCTGTAGGAAGGGCATGCGCTGCCAAAAAAGTAGCTTTGATCGGCAAGGGATAGTTCTCTTGTAACCGCTTGATAACCCGAAGCATTTTTAGTTCTGCGGCGGGTGTCAGCCCATACCCCGATTTGATTTCAACGGCACCCGTCCCCAGTTGTATGATTTCTTCCAATCGAACCCGACTCTGCTCGTACAAGACTTCTTCAGAAGTTTCTTGAAGTTTTTTGGCAGAGTTTAAAATCCCTCCGCCTTTGGCCGCAATTTCTGCATAGCTCATCCCATGGATTCGATTCACAAATTCCCCTTCTCGATTTCCGGCATAGACAAGATGCGTGTGCGAATCGCACCAAGTGGGGAGGATCATTTTACCCGTAACATCCACCACCCTATCGGCCCTCTTTGGACAATCCTTCATCGCTCCAAAATCCATGATTTTATCCTCTTGGATCAATAGATAAGCATCCTTGATCGTGGGCAGTGTTTTCATCTCCGCGCCGGCAACAAAAGGTTTGGTGTCCGTTTGCACCTGAAGCAGTTCTTTGATGTTTTTAAAGAGAGTTATCATGCGTTTGTTGGGTTAATATCATCCAAAAAGATCGTTTAAAAGCGCGTCATCCACAAGGTTTGGTAAGGTTACATTTAAATCCGGACGTCGTTTCATTTCTCGCTTAATGGCAAAAATGGCTTCTTGGTTTCGCGCCCAACTCCGACGGGCAATGCCGTTGTTTACATCGTAAAAAAGCATCGCTTGGAGGCGTTGCTCCGCTTGCGCTGTTCCGTCGAGCAGCATCCCAAAACCCCCATTCATCACTTCTCCCCAACCCACGCCACCACCATTGTGGATGGACACCCAGGTAGCTCCTCGAAAGCTATCCCCGATCACATTGTGAATGGCCATATCTGCGGTGAATTGACTTCCATCGTAAATATTGGCGGTTTCTCTAAAAGGGGAATCCGTACCACTGACATCGTGATGATCTCGACCCAACACCACCGGCCCGATGGTTCCTTGCGCCACTGCATCGTTAAAAGCTTTTGCAATTTTCACCCTTCCCTCAGCATCGGCATATAAAATACGTGCCTGTGATCCTACAACCATCTTATTGGCTTTTGCATTTTGTATCCATGTGATATTGTCTTGCATCTGCAATTGGATTTCTTCGGGAGCCGTTTCCATAATTTGCTGCAAAACCGTCATCGCTATTTGATCGGTTCGGTCCAGATCTTCTGGTTTACCAGAAGCACACACCCATCGAAAAGGGCCAAAGCCATAATCAAAACACATGGGGCCCAAAATATCTTGTACATAGGAGGGATATTTAAAATCAACGGCATTGGCCGCCATCACGTCTGCTCCAGCACGGGAGGCTTCCAATAAAAAGGCATTGCCGTAATCAAAAAAATAGGTACCCCTGGCCGTGTGTTTATTGATCGCTTCGGCATGGCGTCGCAAAGACACTTGTACTTTTTCTTTAAAATGTTTTGGCTCTTCTCGTAGCATTCGATTGGCTTCTTCATAAGAAACCCCTACTGGATAATAACCGCCTGTCCAAGGAATATGCAAGGAAGTTTGGTCAGAGCCCACATGAACAAAAATGGCTTCCTCATAAAAACGCTCCCATACTTCCACCACATTCCCCACATAAGCAATAGAGATGACTTCTTCGTTTTCCTTTGCTGTTTTCACCCGTTTGACCAGTGTATGGATATCTTGAATCAATACATCTACCCATCCCTGTTCGTGGCGTTTGATAGCGGCTTTGGGATTGACCTCAGCACAAACAGTGATGCAATTGGCAATATTCCCAGCTTTGGGTTGTGCACCACTCATTCCCCCGAGACCGGCTGTTAAGAATATTTTCCCTGAGGTCTTTTCCCCCTTGGGTAAAATCTTACGGAAGGCGTTCATCACCGTAATGGTGGTGCCATGCACGATCCCTTGTGGGCCGATATACATATAAGATCCCGCTGTCATCTGACCGTATTGGGTCACCCCCAAAGCATTGTATTTTTCCCAATCATCGGGTTTGGAATAATTCGGAATCATCATCCCATTGGTGACCACCACCCTCGGAGCGTCTGGCGATGAGGGAAACAAACCCATGGGATGTCCGGAATACATATGCAGTGTTTGCGTATCGGTCATTTTTGACAAATATTGCATCGTCAAGAGGTATTGCGCCCAGTTCTGAAACACCGCTCCGTTGCCGCCGTAGGTAATTAATTCTTCGGGGTGTTGCGCAACCGCTGGATTCAGATTGTTTTGAATCATCAACATAATGGCTGCGGCGTGGGGTGTTTGCGCTGGATAGGCGTCAATGGGTCGGGCGTACATTTCGTAATCGGGCTTAAAGCGATACATATAGATCCGTCCATAGTCATTGAGTTCTTTGGCAAACTCTGTTGCCAATAAAGAATGCCATGCCTTGGGGAAATAGCGAAGAGCATTGCGAATCGCCAATTGCTTTTCCGCTGTTGTCAAAACATCTTTTCGCTTAGGGGCTCTGTTAACTCCTGCCGGAATGGTTCGCTGCGGTGGTAATTCTGATGGGATTCCTTGTGTTATTTGTTCTTTAAAAGACATTGGACGGGTTTTAGAGGTGTACCTCAATACGTTGTTTTTTAACTAAATCGATAATCGCATTGATATCGTCTTTGAGCAATCGATCTTCTTCTAACTTAGCGACTTTGGTTCGGATGATTTGATGGTTTTTTTCTACTATGGCTGAACAGCGATTGGGTCGTCGAAACTCCACCGCCTGTGCCGCATACATCAATTCTATCGCAAATATTTTTTCGATATTTCCCAAAACCTGATTGAATTTTCTCCCGGAGATACTGCCCATGGATACATGATCCTCTTGCCCCAAGGAGGTTGGAATACTGTCAGCGGATGCTGGGAAACAGAGTGTTTTGTTTTCAGTCACCAAGGCTGCTGTGGTGTATTGAGGAATCATAAATCCGGAGTTCAAACCGTCTTTTTGGGTTAGCAAACGGGGCAAACCGTATTTTCCCTCCAATAGCAAATAACATCTTCGGTCTGAAATATTTCCCAGTTCTGAAGCCGCCAAGGTGGTGTAGTCTAAGACCATCGCCAAAGGTTGTCCGTGAAAATTACCTCCCGAAATCACCTCGTCTTCGGTTAATACGATGGGATTGTCGGTGACGGAATTCATTTCAATTTCCGTCATTTCTTTAAGGTGGTAATACGCATTTCGAGAAGCGCCATGAACCTGCGGAATACAGCGCAATGAGTACGGATCTTGCACCCTTTCACAGCCTTCGTGGGCTTTGGTGTTTTCGGATTCCTTTAGAAAATCATACATTCTTTTAGCAACCTCTTGGGTGCCTCGAAACGGGCGAATGCGATGCAAAGCCGCTTTAAAAGGTGCAACACTTCCTTGGTAACCCTCCAAACTCATGGCTCCGGCTACGTCAGCCAAATGCAATAGATAGTCCATTTTAGATAAGCCTACAATAGCATGCGCCAAAATAAACTGTGTGCCATTAATCAATGCCAAACCCTCTTTTGCTTGGAGTCGCAAAGGAGCCAACTGATGATCTTCTAATACTTTTGAAGCGGGGACAATACGGTCGCCAACCCAAAATGCTCCTTCGCCCAACAAGGGTAAAAAAAGATGTGACAAGGGAGCCAAGTCTCCCGAAGCGCCCACAGAACCCTGTTCAGGAACCACGGGCAATAAATCGTTTTCGATAAAATATACGATCCGTTCAACCACTTCCAAACGAATGCCTGAAAAGCCTTTTGACAAAGCATGTACTTTGCAGAGCATCATGATCTTGGACAACTTTTTGTCAATCGCTGCACCGACTCCTACAGCATGGGTAAGGAGTAAGTTCTCTTGCAATTGACTGGTTTCCTCAGGTGAGATTTGTGTATCGCAAAGCGGGCCAAATCCTGTGTTGACTCCATAAACTGCCTTGTCCGAATGGGCAATCTTTTCAATCTTTCTTCTACAGTCATTGATTTTCTGTTTGGCCTCATTCGTCAGAATGGCACTCGACCGACCCTCTAAAACGGCAGCAAAGTTCGTAAGGGTAAACGTATCAATCCCGTATTTAAAATCCATCCTTCCATTTTTATTAGATTAAAAGTAGTTTTATTTTTGATGCTCAATGAGACTGTTTATTTAAACAAATAATAATCATGAGTTATCAATTAGAGTCTAGGCATCTTCGGTATTTTCTGGCCGTTGCTGAAGAATTACATTTTCGAAAAGCTGCGGATCGTTTGTATATATCACAACCGGGCCTGAGTCGGCAAATCAAGGAAATGGAAAAAGGATTGGGGATAGAACTCTTTGAGCGAACCAACAGAAAAGTAACGCTCACCAAGGCAGGTGCCTTTCTCAAAGTGGAACTCGGCAAGCATTTCAAAACATTGGAGTCTACCCTCGCGCACGCGCAATTGCTCAATAAGGGACTTGTCGGGGATTTAAAACTCGGTTATGTAGGTTCCGCAATGGAGAAGGTGATTCCCCGTTTGATGAATGGCTTTCGAGAAACCCACCAAAAAGTGATGTTTAGTTTGAAAGAAATGGACAATCAAGACCAAATCAAAAGTTTATTTTCCAACGAAATAGATGTGGGATTTGTCCGAATGGAAAGAGTGCCCAAAGGCTTAAAAGCCACAACCATCTTACAAGAGCCATTTTGCCTTGTTGTTCCCAAAAACCACCCCATCAACAATAAAAACTTTAAAGACATCTCCCAACTCAAAGACGCATCTTTTATACTTTTTGACCCCAAATACAGTCCCTCCTATTACGAAAAGGTGATGCAAATATTTGACGACAGTGGATTTACGCCCATCGTGACCCACAACACCATTCACTCTGGTTCCATCTATAAGCTCGTGGCACACCACTTTGGCGTATCCATTGTTCCGAAGTCCCTGAAATCAGATCACCTGAAAGAAGTTCGGTTTATTGAGTTGCACGACATCCCCCAGCAAACAGCATTGTCTGCCGTATGGAATGAAAACAATAGAAATCCTGTATTGGATGATTTTTTGGTTCAAGTGCAATCGTTTAAATCGGTTCACTAAACTTTTGAGGAATCGATGGTCAACCCTTAATAGCAACTCTGTAAACTAATTGTACGATGTTTCAGGTATAACGGGAACATCAGAAGGCGTTGTTTCCTGATTTGACACTGTCGATTTTAATCAAAATTTAGTACTTTGCAGCAAGCGAATAACGCGTTACGATTTGAAAAAAATGCACATTGCCGTTGCAGGAAATATTGGTGCTGGAAAGACCAGCCTGACAGAACTCCTTGCCAAACATTATCGGTTTGAAGCCCAGTACGAAGACGTGATTGACAATCCTTATTTGGATGATTTTTACAATCATATGGAACGTTGGTCTTTTAATCTACAAGTCTATTTTCTGAAAAGTCGTTTTCAACAACTCATGCAGATTCGCGATGCCCAGCACAGTGTGATTCAAGATCGAACCATCTATGAGGATGCTTTTATTTTTGCACCCAACTTGCACGCGATGGGACTCTTGACCAAACGAGACTACGACAATTATTACTCACTTTTTGAGTTGATGGAAGCCGCTGTCAAAGGGCCAGATTTATTGATTTATCTCCGATCCAGCATTCCCAATCTGGTCAATAAAATCCACAAGCGTGGCAGGGACTATGAAACCAGTATAAGCATCGACTACTTAAGTCGATTGAATGAACGCTACGAGGCTTGGATCAGTCAATACAGTAAAGGAAAGCTATTGATTGTTGATGTGGACGACCTCGACTTTGTCGAAAATCCCAATGACCTCGGAAGCATTTTAGAAAAAATTGACGCCGAACTCCACGGTCTCTTCCAATAAAAAAAGCCGGTCTAAGACCGGCTTTTCTATTATACTATAAAACGATTTTATTCTTCGTTCTCCGAAGTGATTTTAACATCAACCCCTTTTCTCTTTGCAACAACCGCTGCAATTTCTTCTTTAGTGCCTTCAATCAACTCTACAAACTCAGTCGTTTGACCGTCTTTGGTTGTAGTAACAGTGATCGTAGCTTTCATCGTTTCAGTTCCTTCCACTGTTTCAACATTTACAGATACTTCTTTCTGTATCGTTTCTTGATGCATGGTTGTGGATGCAGTGGCATGCCCTTCTGCGCCATGACCTCCCAAAATAGGAGCAATCACTAAGCCAACCAAACAGGTTAGTTTGATTAGGATATTCATTGAAGGTCCTGAAGTGTCTTTAAAAGGATCTCCAACAGTATCTCCTGTAACAGCAGCCTTATGAGCTTCGGATCCTTTATAGGTCATTTCACCATTGATCTCAACTCCAGCTTCAAAAGATTTTTTCGCGTTGTCCCAAGCGCCTCCAGCATTGTTCTGGAAAATAGCCCATAACACTCCCGATACCGTCACCCCAGCCATGTAGCTTCCAAGGGCTTCTGGCCCCATGACAAATCCAATGATGATCGGTGTTACCAAGGTGATAAATCCAGGAATCAACATCTCACGAAGGGCTGCACGCGTTGAAATCTCAACACATTTTCCATATTCGGGTTCCCCTTTTCCTTCAAGAATTCCAGGGATTTCACGAAACTGACGACGTACTTCTTCAACCATTTCCATGGCCGCTTTCCCTACAGCTTTCATCGCTAGTGCAGAGAAAACTACGGGAATCATTCCCCCGATGAATAAGGCAGCCAAAACATCAGCTTTAAAAATATTAATTCCGTCAATCCCTGTAAAGGTGACATAAGCGGCAAAAAGAGCCAAGGCTGTAAGCGCTGCCGAAGCAATCGCAAATCCTTTTCCTACAGCGGCTGTGGTATTCCCAACGGAATCAAGGATATCGGTACGTTCACGAACCTCATCTGGTAATTCACTCATTTCAGCAACACCACCAGCATTATCAGCAATCGGGCCAAAAGCATCAATAGCCAATTGCATGGCAGTAGTGGCCATCATTGCAGAAGCAGCAAGTGCCACTCCATAAAACCCTGCTAGGGTATAAGAACCCCAAATCGCAAGGGCAAAAAGCAATACAGAGCTCGCCGTAGAGATCATCCCTGTAGCCAAGCCTGCTATGATATTTGTGGCCGCTCCTGTTGATGAGTTTTGTACAATATCCAAAACGGGTTTTTTACCCAAAGCGGTATAGTATTCTGTAAACAATGAAATCAAGTAGCCAACTGCCAAACCAACAATCGTGGCAAGGAATACATTAAAGCTACTGATGTCTTTAGTTCCTTCACCAAAGAACTTCATTCCATTGATGGTTTCAGGCAACATCCAGTCAATCAAGAAATAACCGGCAACGGCAGTGATCAAAATAGATGTGATATTTCCAACATTAAGAGCACGTTGAACTTCTGCTTCTTTTGCGTCGTTATTTGAAATACGAATCAAAAAGGTTCCGATGATGGAAGCAATGATTCCAACACCAGCAATCATGATAGGAAGCAAAATAGGTCCCATTCCGCCGAAAGCGTCATCAAATTGCGCTCCAGAAGCATCTGTCATGTCTTTGATGATATAGTTCCCCAATACCATAGAAGCCAAAACGGTCGCAACATAACTACCAAAAAGATCGGCACCCATTCCGGCTACGTCCCCTACATTGTCTCCTACATTATCAGCAATTGTTGCTGGGTTACGAGGGTCATCCTCTGGAATTCCTGCTTCTACTTTCCCTACAAGGTCAGCCCCTACGTCTGCGGCTTTGGTATAGATACCACCCCCCACACGTGCAAATAGAGCAATTGATTCAGCTCCTAGTGAAAATCCAGCCAAGGCTTCTAATACAATTGTCATATTATCGTAGAAGCTTCCTTCTTGTCCCATAAAAATATTAAGGAATAACATGAAGAAAAGAGAAAGACCTAAAACAGCCAATCCAGCAACTCCCAATCCCATAACGGTTCCTCCGCCAAAAGAGACTTGAAGCGCTTTGGGCAGACTTTCACGTGCGGCTTGTGTGGTTCGTGCATTGGCTTCCGTAGCGATACGCATCCCAATATTTCCAGCAAAAGCTGAAAAGAAGGCCCCCGCTACAAAGGCAGGGATAATAAGGACACTCGTGGTCTCTACATAGCTTGAAATGGCAAAAAGACCTCCAGAAGCGATCAGTACAAAAATCAGCAGCAATCGGTATTCTGCATGGAGAAACGCCAAAGCACCTTCTTTGATGCTTTTAGAAATGGCTTGCATTTTTTCGTTTCCTCCGTCTTGTTTGCGAACCCACTGTGCGCGAGCAAACATATAAAGAAGGCCCACAATGGATAGGGCTATTGGTACATAAAGAATCGAAGTCATATAATTGAATCTAAATTTTTAGCGGCGTAAAAATAAACAACCACAATGGATTTGAAAAATAATACTTTGGGGAGGGTTAAGCTTTTACATACAGTACTTTTTTCACAGCTTTGATAACGTCTTCGCTATTGGGAAGCCATTCTTTCAAAAGTACTGAAGAATAGGGCGCTGGGGTGTCAGCGGTATTGATTTTTTCCACCGGTGCGTCCAAATAGTCAAATAATTCTTGTTGCACTTGGTAGGTGATTTCAGTAGCAACATTTCCAAATGGCCAGGCTTCCTCTAGGATTACCAAGCGATTTGTTTTCTTTACGGATTCAAAAACAGTATTGTAATCCAGCGGACGAACCGTTCTTAAATCAATGATTTCACAAGAAACGCCTTCTTTTTCCAAAGCATCAGCGGCTTTGTAGGCTTCTTTGATAATTTTTCCAAAAGAAACGATGGTCACATCATTTCCTTGACGCTTGATGTCGGCAACACCGATCGGAAGCGTAAATTCACCTTCAGGCACCTCGCCTTTGTCGCCATACATTTGTTCCGATTCCATAAAAATCACAGGATCGTTATCGCGAATGGCAGACTTCAATAAGCCTTTGGCATCGTAGGGATTGGAAGGTACTATTACTTTTAAACCAGGACAGTTCGCATACCAGCTTTCAAAAGCTTGGGAGTGTGTGGCGGCCAATTGGCCCGCAGAGCCCGTAGGGCCACGAAATACGATAGGACACGGAAATTGTCCTCCAGACATCTGACGAATCTTCGCCGCATTGTTGATAATCTGATCGATTCCAACCAACGCAAAGTTAAATGTCATAAATTCTATGATAGGTCGGTTTCCAGTCATGGTAGAACCTACGCCAATTCCTGCAAATCCCAATTCAGAGATTGGGGTGTCCAACACCCTATCGGGGCCGAACTCATCAAGCATTCCCTTGGAAGCCTTGTAAGCACCATTGTATTCGGCAACTTCCTCCCCCATCAGGTAAACTGTTTCATCTCTTCGCATTTCCTCCGTCATGGCTTGTTGAATCGCCTCTCTAAATTGGATTGTAATCATAGGACTATATAATGTCAAATTCGGGACAAATTTACGAAATATCTACAAGGCGTGAAACAAGGATCGAAAACTACTTATTCGTTACTATTTGAAAAATAATTACCTTGTATGTGTACTAGAACGCAAGTTTACGCGTTGTTAATGTACCTAGCCAAGAGCGCATGAAATTAGTGGAACTAAAAATTAAAGGAATCTCCTACAGCGAAACGCAATCTGGAACCTATGCTTTAATCCTAAACGAAGCAGAAGGTGACCGCAAACTCCCTATTGTTATTGGCGGGTTTGAAGCCCAAGCTATTGCCATTTCTCTGGAAAAAGAAATCAAACCAACCCGTCCACTAACCCACGATTTATTTAAAAATTTTGCCTCTCGTTTTGAGATTCATGTCAAACAAGTCATTATTCACAAACTATTGGATGGTGTTTTTTATGCCAGTCTTATTTGTGAGCGTGACAAAATTGAAGAAATCCTCGATTCTCGCACCTCCGATGCCGTTGCCTTGGCTTTGCGCTTCAATGCGCCAATCTTCACTTATGACACCATTTTGAAACGCGCTGGATTTTCAGCCGCCATTAGCACTAGCAATGAGCGAAAGCTCTCGGAAGACAACTGGATTCAGGAGTTTGTCACCGAACAAAGCAAACAACCCACGGCACTCCCAGAAAAATTGGAGAAAATCTCTCTGAGCAAGCTCAAAACGCTCTTAAAAAAGTTTGTCACCGCCGAAGATTACGAAAAAGCCGCTCTGATTCGCGACGAGATTTCCAAACGCAAGCAATAGCTTGTTAATCTTTATTTGAAAACTATTCCCAAAGGACTCGTCTGTTTGTCTTTTGCCTTTCTATTTTTGAGTAAAATAGCAACGCATGCAACAGTATCTTGATTTAATCCGACACATTCAACATCACGGCAGTAATAAAACGGATCGAACCGGCACCGGAACCAAAAGTGTGTTTGGATATCAAATGCGTTTTGATTTATCCGAAGGGTTTCCGCTGGTCACCACCAAGAAGATTCATGTAAAATCGGTTGTCCATGAATTGCTCTGGTTTCTAAAAGGCGACACCAATATTCAATACTTACAAGACAACGGAGTGCGTATTTGGAACGAATGGGCTGATGACAAGGGCAACCTTGGTCCAGTTTATGGACATCAATGGCGCAATTGGAACAGTGAAGGTATCGATCAAATTCAAGAAGTCATCAAAACCCTGAAAACCAATCCTGACAGCCGTCGAATGTTGGTTACCGCTTGGAATCCATCGGTGCTCCCAGATACTTCCGTTTCATTTGCAGAAAATGTAGCCAACAACAAAGCTGCCCTTCCCCCTTGCCATGCTTTCTTTCAGTTTTATGTTGCCGATGGAAAACTTTCTTGTCAACTCTATCAGCGCAGTGCAGATGTCTTTTTAGGGGTGCCTTTTAATATTGCCTCCTATGCCCTTCTCACAATGATGGTTGCCCAAGTTTGCGGCTACCAAGCGGGAGATTTTATCCACACTTTTGGTGACACCCATATCTACACCAATCACCAAGAACAAATCGCAACCCAACTGGAGCGCACACCCAAACCGCTTCCTCAAATGAAACTAAATCCTGAGATCAAAGACCTCCTCGAGTTCAGTTATGATGATTTTGAATTGATTGGATACGATCCGCACCCTCTTATTCGTGGAAAAGTAGCGGTTTAGACCAGCGAATCAAAAACTTGAAAAAAACGATCGATATCGTTTTCATTATTGTAAAAATGAACCGATAAGCGAATGCCTTCAGCTCGTTGAGAACAGCGCACCCCTCGATTTTGCAGTTGCTCATACAATGCCGCATCTCCTGAAATATTGAAAATAGAAGCATGTTTTTTACGCGCATTTACTATCGGATCAAGCAAATTGCGGTTCGCAAGTCCCTGACGTAGACCGTTGGCAATCTTGTTTTTTTCTTCTAACAAAGCAGGGAAATCGAGCTCGGTCAATTGATCGGTCGCAAAAGCCAATGAGGCCGCCCCTAAAAAATCAAAGTGTCCGGCATATACAATGGCCTCTAGTTTTTCTTTGGTGATACCACAAAAATCCAAAAACGCCTGGTTGACACAAGTCAAACCATTACTAAAACCCGCCAAGAGCCATTTATAACCACTGGCAGCAATCACATCCAAAGGAGATTGTTCGAAATTAAAAGCTTCAGCGCCAATAAACTGGGTGCCGTCCGCAATAAATAAAACCTCGGGAAATCGCTTTTTTATTCGAGTCAGAACCTCCAAATCCAACAACACCCCCGAAGTGTATTGCACAACGCTAAATGTAAAAACATCGTAGTTCCCCGTTGCCAACTCCGCTTCTATAGTAGCTTCCACAGTCGCCGACAATGCAATTCGTTTGGCAATCAGCCCTCTTTCGTTCCATGCATTTTCCAAAGAATGGTACTCATCCTGAAGGATTAAAGTTCGTGTGTTGGCCGGAAGAACATCCAATAAAAATCGAAAACCGATCGAAAAATTTGGTGTGATAAAAGTCTGTGTAGCATCGCTTCCCAAAAAGGAGGCAACAGCTTCGCGCTGGCTTTCCAGACGCTCATATCCTTTGATTTTAAATTGATCTCCTTCTTGCAAATATTGGCGATCAAATGCGGCGCGAAAATCCATCAAAGAATTACTGGGCAAGCCAACATATGCGGTATTTAAATAAATCGACTCATCAAGGGCCGGAAAGGTATCTCTCATTTCAATTAGGAAACGTACTTTTGCTGTCAAAAATACAAGTAAATCTCAATAGGCTTGAATCTGAAATAAGGAATTGAAGGATAGTTATCAACCAAGTCTTGAGGGTATGTTTTATTTATGAGTAAAAAAATCACCATCATCGTTGCCGCTGCTACCAATAACACCATTGGAAAAGACAATACGCTTTTGTGGCACCTCCCCGAGGACCTAAAACGTTTTAAGGCTCTGACCTCTGGTCATGCCATCATCATGGGCCGCAAAACCTTTGAATCGCTCCCCAAAGCACTTCCCAATCGTACCAATATTGTGATCACTCGCAATACTGACTATACAGCAGCCGATGCTGTTGTTTGTTCTTCTTTGGAAGCGGCACTTAAAATTGCAGCAGAAGACCCGCAACCCTTTATTATCGGAGGTGGAGAAATCTACAAAGAAGCTCTTCCTCTTTCGGATCAACTGGAACTTACGCGTGTTCATAAAGAGTATGAAGGAGATACCTTTTTCCCTGACATTGATCCCGAACATTGGGAGCTAGTAAATGAAGAAAATCATACGGGTGAATCCGAAGTTCTTCCACATTCTTATCTTACCTATCAAAGAAAATAAGAAACAGACATTTGAAACCAATATGGCTAACATGCCATCGCATTGAAACCAATAAAAATTAAACTGATGAAAGTAGCTGTTTTTCCGGGACAAGGAGCCCAATTTGAAGGAATGGGCAAGGATTTACACCAAGCCTATCCACTAGCACAGAAACGTTTTGAACAAGCCAATGAAATATTGGGGTTTGATATTGCCAAAATCATGTTTGAAGGCAGTAAAGAGGATTTACAACAAACAAAGGTCACCCAGCCTGCCATCTTTCTTCACTCGGTAATTTTGGCCGAAATTCTAGGAGATACGGTCGAAGCGCAAGCAGCAGCTGGGCATTCCTTGGGAGAGTTTTCCGCCTTGACTTTTGCCGGGGTCTTAGATTTTGAATCGGGCCTTCAATTGGTCAGTCAACGAGCTCAAGCCATGCAACAAGCTTGTGAAAAAACAGAAGGAACCATGGCCGCCGTATTGGGTCTGGAAGACTCCGTTGTGGAAAAAGTCTGTGAAGGTACGCCCGGTGTGGTAGTGGCAGCTAATTACAACTGCCCCGGTCAATTGGTAATCTCTGGAGAACGCGCCGCCATAACCGCTGCTTGTGAAGCCCTTACCGAAGCAGGAGCCCGTCGTGCTTTAGTTCTTCCTGTGGGTGGCGCTTTTCACTCTCCCTTGATGGAATCCGCACAAGAAACGTTGGCGGCAGCCATTGCATCAACCAATTTTAAGAGCCCACGTATTCCGATCTATCAAAATGTTAGTACGCAAGGAGAAACAGATCCTGAAAACATCCAAAAGAATTTGATTGCGCAGCTAACAGCAGCTGTCAAATGGACCCAAAGTGTACGAAATATGCGCGCTGATGGTGCTCTAGATTTTACAGAAATTGGTCCCGGTAAAGTACTCCAAGGACTGATTAAGAAAATAGATCGAGAAGCAATTACCGCCTCTGGTCAGGATTTGCTTTAGTCCTGCTTGTAAACAAGTCCATTTTTCATCACAAACGGAATGGACTCCAATGTCTTGATATCTTCCAATGGGTTGCTGTCGGTGGCAATAATATCAGCATAAAAACCAACGGCAATTTGCCCCAATTCATTTTCGCTTTTAAGAAGTCTTGCATTGGTGATTGTAGCCGATTGAAGGGCTTTCACTTCGGGCATGCCGGCTTCTACCATATATCCAAACTCAAGCGCATTCAAGCCGTGTGGGTATACCCCAGCATCGGTTCCAAAAGCAATCGGAACACCACGTTTGTAAGCACGTCCAAAGGTGTCCTGAATTTGTGGCCCAATTTCCAATGCTTTCGGAGTTACCACATCTGGAAAATAGCCTTTGATTTTTGCTTTTTCAGCCACTTGTTTTCCAGCGGTAATCGTTGCTACCAAATAGGCGTTTTTTTCTTTCATTAGATCCATAGTCCGGACAGACATCAAGGTTCCATGTTCTATGGTGGTTACACCCCCCAAGACCGCACGATACATTCCCTCATCTCCATGGGCGTGGGCTGCCACATGCATTCCATAGTCATTTGCTGTCGATACAATGGATTTTATTTCTTCTAGTGTAAACTGAGGATTTTGTCCATTTTTGGCAACACTCAACACACCTCCTGTAGCTGTAATCTTAATACAATCCGCACCATTTTTATACCGTTGACGAACGGCTTTTTTGCCGTCTTCAGGAGAATTGATTACCCCCTGAGCGGGTCCTGGATCTCCCATAAGACTTTTCTTTGATCCGTTGGTTGGATCTGCATGCCCTCCAGTCGTTCCGATGGCTTTTTCCGCTGTAAAGATCCGTGGACCTGGCACTTTGCCTGCCGCAATGGCATCACGTAAGGAGACATTTACCCCGCTACCGCCCATATCACGAACCGTTGTAAAACCCGCCAATAATGTACGTTGCGCATACAAGGCCGCATCATAAGCTGTGTCGGCATCGTTATCAACAAATTGATTGATATAGCTCGTTGCGTTGTACTCATTTTCAATATGAACATGCATATCAATGAAACCAGGCAGTACGGTTTTGTTTTTTAAATCAATGACAGAGGTGTTTTCACCCGTCGGTTGGATATATCCTTTCTGCAATTGGATGATTTTATTCCCCTCAACTACAATGGTTTGTTCTTTTATAAGTTTGCCTTTTGGAGCGTCAAAAATGGCTCCACAATGCAAATACGTTTGCTGTGAAAAAGCCACAGTAGTCGCTAATACAAGGAAAATGCTTAGTTTTTTCATGCTGATTTTTTTTAGTTCGATGCTACCGAATGCAGCAGCTTCTCACAAATATAATCGATTTGCTCTACCGTCAGCTCTGTGTGCATGGGAAGGGATAGTACCTCATTTACAATTTGATTGGTCACCTTGAAGTCTGATTCATTGTAGCCAGGATCTGTATATGCCTTTTGGGAATGCAGTGGAATGGGGTAGTAGACTCCTGTTGGGATACCAAAAGCACCCAGTTGCTGAACCAGCTTGTCCCGATCGACACCCTTTATTTTGAGGGTGTATTGATGGAATACATGCGAATCACAGTCTCCACTACGATGAGGAGTTGTAATGGCTTCGTTAGCTTGTAAACGTTCGGTGTAAAGTGCGGCTGCCATTTTCCTTCTTTCGTTGTAAAAGTCCAATAGAGGCAACTTGGTGTCAAGCACCGCAGCTTGCAGGGCGTCCAATCGAGAGTTGACGCCTACCACATCATGGTGGTAGCGCTGATACATTCCATGATTGACAATTCCCCTAAGAGCATGTGCCAACGCATCGTCATTGGTGAAAAGAGCACCTCCATCCCCATAAGCTCCTAAATTCTTGGAAGGAAAAAATGAGGTTGTTCCAATATCTCCAATGGTTCCTGCTTTTTGTTTTTCTCCTGAGGAAAAAGTGTAGGTAGCGCCAATGGCTTGAGCATTGTCCTCTACTACATAAAGCTGATGTGTTTTTGCCAAGGCCATCAATGGCTCCATATCCACGGTTTGACCAAAAAGATGAACCGGAATAATTGCCTTGGTTCTAGCGCCTATACGAGCGGCTACAGCTTCCAAATCCAAATTGAATGTTTGCGGATCGACATCAACCAATACAGGGGTCAATCCCAAAAGCGCAATAACTTCCACGGTAGCGGCAAAAGTAAAATCAGCCGTGATCACCTCATCCCCTGGCTTTAGACCCAGACCCATCAATGCAATTTGCAACGCATCTGTTCCATTGGCACAGGGAATCACATGTTTAACTCCTAAATAAGCCTCTAGGTTTTTTTGAAATTCTTGAACCGCTGGACCATTTATGAATGCAGTACTTTCAATTACCGCCTTCATTTTTTCTGATAGCGGCTTTTCTATTTGTTGATACTGTCCCTGAAGGTCAACCATTCGGATATTTTCCATGTCATTTTTTTTCTCTTCAAATGTAAAAAAACTGAAGGCACTTCATTAATTAAAAAACAAGAAAAACAGTATCGGCTTCATTTTTCAACTTCGTCTTTTCCCGTTCGTTGCGAGTTATCTTTAACAAGGAGCCGCGCCTTTCTTTCTTGGGGTCGTTATGCCCGCAATTGTTCCGCAATTATTAGTAATTTTGGGAAATTATTTAGCACGTTTTTTACATGGAAAAAAATATCGATTTAGTGTACCTATGGGTGGATGGGAACGACCCCAAATGGCAGGAGAAAAAAAGGCGCTATATGGATACGGAAATTAATACTGTAGGGCGTTATCAAGACAATCAAGAGTTAAAGTATTCTTTACGATCGGTTGAAAAACACCTTCCTTGGATTCGAAAAATATTCATTGTTACTGATGATCAAATCCCTGCCTTTTTAGACACCAATCATCCAAAGATTGAGGTCGTTTTTCATTCCGAAATTTTCCCAAAGGAGGTAATCCCTTCTTTTAACTCCAGTCTTATTGAATACTTTATTTATAAAATTCCAGGCTTATCAGAGCATTTTCTCTATGCTAATGATGATATGTTTGTCAATGCTGACCTTGAACCATCTTTCTTTTTCAAAGACGGTATTCCTATCATGAGAATGCTTTATAACCCCTTGATCCGGTATAAAATAAAGCTCAAAAAAGCGCTTAACATCAACGTCAACACCTACCGCCTAGCCATTGAAAATGCTTATACATTGTTCAAAAAAAGGTTTGGCTTATTTTATCCTGTCAGTCAGCATCACAATATTGATGCCTTTTTGAAAAGTGATTATAAAGCCGTGGTTGAAGAGGTATTCAAAGAAGAATTAGAAACCATGTTTTTAAATCGTTTTAGACATAAAACAGATATTCATCGAATGCTAATCAATTATTATGCTTTAGCAAACAAGCGTGGAATTTTAAAATATGCGGATCGAAAAGAATCATGTCGATTACGGGTGCATCGGACGAATTATCAAAAATATATATCTAAATACGATCCACAACTTTTTTGCCTAAACGACTCAGAGCACGCCACGGACTTTCACAGGTCACATGTTGAGCCCTTTTTGAAGAAAATATTTCCCGTAAAAGCTACGTTTGAAAAATAACACCTCCCTTTAAGGATTCATTTTACAATTCAAAAGCAGATTTTTCTGGTAAAATACTCTCAAACGATTCTTTGATGCTTTCCATTGTCTGCTGGTAATTCCTAATATGTACGTTATCATTCAAGCAAACCAAAGTGTAGGTCTGTTCACGTACTGCCTTGATCGCTTTTCTAGACTTAATCATTAGAGGAAACATTTTTGTGTCCTTGTAGGTATTGTATGGAATAAAGTTGGAACTGCAAATCTGCCAAGTTCTAAACAATTCAGGTGTATAATCTTTATTACTCCGGAATCTATGGGAAGACATTCCTTTGAGTTCTTCCTCGCAGTGCTTCCAAACCTCTTCAAAGGTGCTTTTTAAAAATGGTTGGGCATTGTGAGGCGTGCGCAGCGTGATGAATTCATTGTAATACTTCAGTAGATAATTAAGCCTCCCTCTACTTCCGTAAGACGGATGATACCATTTCCAAGCATCTTTTTTAAAAACTTCTTTTTTATCAAAGTGTTTATTGATGAGCCTGATGTTGTTTTTGAGCATTTTTTCGAATTGAGACAACCCTGTATTTTTCCGAAATGCGGCAATATCCTTCGGCAATCCATTTTCAAAAAAGCGTTTCGAATCGAGGTGATTTGTGATAAAAAAATCATCATTAAAATACACAAACTGCTCCGCCAAATCAGGGATTTTGTGCATATAGATTTCAATCAAATTGGAATTGAAAACGGGTAAATACTGTTGAGGGATATAATCTTTATGACTTACCAGATTCAACTTTGGATGATTCACGTTGAGCCAGTCTGGTTTTTGGCCTGAGGTTACAAAATGTATTTTTCTAACCCATGGTGCAAAACTATCAACCCCTCGAAACCAATATTTCAGAAATCCATAATCTCGAAAACGCGCTTCGGATAATTCATTAACCGTGTTATCAATTTTTTCTGAATATTGAGAGAATTCTTTACTCCAAGCTGGATCGTCCATATCAACCCAAGTAACGACAAAGTCTATTTCCATTTTTAATCCCTAAAAAATCATTTCAAATAGTTGTTTTATTTTCCAAGTGTTGTGGGTATTCTTCGATTCAATGGCTTTGTTAGCGTTCAGAAATCAGAGATTAAAATTAGATAAAAAAGATATCATTGTGTGTTTTGTGTTCCATTTTACTTTTAATCGCTGATTTCCCCACTTAAACTCTGCTTTAAACGAGAATTCTCTTAGAACAAAAAACAGCAATTTTAACAACAATCCATTTTCAATAAAAAAACTACTAGATAGCAACTGATAAAATTTTTACATTAGTAGCACAAATACAAGAATGAAAAACTATATCCTACTCCTATCCCTTATTAGTTTTAGTTTGTCTTTTGGTCAAACAGAAACCCCTCCCAATATCATTTTCCTCATTGGCGACGGCATGGGTCTAACCCAGATAACCACTGGAATGTATGCCAACAACAATAATACTGAGCTGGAAAAATTTGAATATGTTGGGTTGTCTAAGACCCAAGCGGCTCGATATCTAGTAACTGATTCGGCAGCCAGCGGAACGGCCATGGCTTGTGGAGAAAAAACATACAATGGTGTAATTGGCATGAATTCTAAAAACGAAAAAATTCCTTCGATTTTAGACCACTGCGCTAATCTTGGCTATAAAACCGCACTACTAGCAACCAGTAGTATTGTCCATGCTACTCCCGCTTCGTTCTATGCCCATGTTGATACACGTAAAAAATATGAGGAAATTGCCTTTCAACTAATGTCATCCAACGTGGATTATTTCATAGGTGGCGGTAAGAAGCATTTCACTCGAAGAGACGATGGCAAAAACTTACTGAAAAACACTGATAGCCCCTATAAAATTGCGGAGAGCCTTGATGAATATATCAGTAGTACAGCAGACAAAATTGGTTTATTGACCTATTATGAAGAGCCCCCTAAAAAATCTATGGGACGCGAACCGGCTTTGCCAGATATGCTCTCGGCCACCTTGGATAAGCTAAATCAAAGCGGTAAACCCTTTTTCATCATGACCGAAGGCTCACAAATTGACTGGGGCGGGCATGCCAACGACGTTCCTTATGTGGTGTCTGAATTTTTAGAATTCAACCAAACCATTGGTGTAGCCTTGGAGTTTGCCAAAAAACATGGGAATACTCTTGTTGTGGTAACTGCTGATCATGAGACAGGAGGCCTTGCGCTCACCAAAGGAAATATTAAGAGAAATCAGGTTAGTGGAGGTTTTAATACCAAAGGACACAGTGCTACAATGGTACCCGTATTTAGTTATGGGCCTGCTGCAGAGCAATTTGCTGGTATATACGAAAACACGGCCATTTTCACTAAGTTGAAAACAGCCGTGTCTAAAGAGTAAACTTGTATCGTATTATTTGGTCCGAACACCGTCGGAAATTTTCTTTTTAAAAGCCTTATCATCTTCTAAAACGCTGTAAAAGCTGTTAAAGAATTCTTCTGTAGACGCATACTCTTTTTCATTATCAAAATCCCCTTTGATGCCTTGAACAATCGCAGTCAATTCTGGTTTTAGACTCAAGAAGTGATCCCGTACAGATTCAAGTACATCATCTTCTCGTTTGAATCCACGATAAACACGATCCTTTACAGAGTTAATTCCTAAAGAGGTATTAACGGTAGCGTAACTCGCATCTACCAAACCTGCCATGTCAAAATCATACGGTAGAGGGATGATCTTTTTGTCGATATATAGCAGTTTTCCATTGTGCTGGTAAGCAACAGAAAAATCCGTATTTCCAATCATGAACTGGAAAAATGCATTTTTCACAGAGCTGTCAGCATCCATCGCAAGAGGGTGAATATAACGCTCAAATACTTTCCCTTCGAAACGATCGGCAACCAAGTTGTCATCCTCAATCAAAAAGCCGTCTAGACTGTGTTCTTTGATTTTTTTCCCTTTTTGTTCCAACATAGTTATTTTCACTTTGCGCGTTTTGAAGTGATAGGGGGAGATTTTTTCGTACAATTTGTACGCCAAGAGTTCTTGTTCGATGTTGTCATTGTTGTTAGATTCCAACATACATGGCAAAACGAGCTTCAATTTTTTGTTTCCTTCGAATAAAGTGCCTTTCGATAAGGATTTTTTAATTTTCATTTTAACAGGCGGGAAATAGCATTTGGCACGACGAAAATTCCCTCGGGCACGGAGTCTTACTGGAAGAAGCTTCCACTCTCCGGCTTCTTTATATTTCATCTCAACATCAATGTAGGTACTATCATTGGTGTCTCTACGTAATTCTTTATTGGAGTAACTCAACTGAATTTCAAGGGGGCTGGCTTCTTGAAACAATTTGGTTACCATTGCCTCATTTTGAGCAAAGAGACCACTACTTACGAGAAATAGCGCTGCGAATACAACTTGTTTTTTCATAATATTAATTATAGTTTTATCCCACTAAATTATAAAATTCACGCACTTGATACGCTATTTATCTATTTTGAATCACCGAACATTGATCACGATGATCATTTCGTGCATTGTTCCCTACATTTCGTATCACTTCGGAGTGGTCTATAATATTGATCTGACGCTGGTCAGTATCGCCATTATCTTTCCTTTGGTATTCGCCATTCGCGGCGCATTCAAAAGGCGTGAAAAGGCTTTGGAGTTTTTATCACGCTTTCGAAGCGGTCTTAAAACCATTGAGTATTTTATCTTAAACGGTAGTAAACTCCCTGATGATTTAAAAGAAAATGCTCAAGCTCTTTTGGTCACCATCAGTGATGACTTTATGGAGTATTTGTCTGGAGATAGCTATGAAACGACCAAGATTGACCAAAATATGGCAGCACTTTTTGATTTCATCCAGGAGAATAGTGAAATGATCTCGGGTGGTGCTCGACAAAAGATATTCCGTTTTATGAAAGACGTACACGAGGGCCAAGAAAACCTTATTGCGGTGCACACCCACCGAACACCTATTAGCTTGAAGGCCTATTGTCTTATTTTCATCTATATCTTTCCATTGGTTTATACACCCACCATAATTAATAAGATTGGTTTTGATAATCCAGGATGGGTTACCTATTTCATTGTTGCACTAAGTGAGTTTATTCTGATTTCACTTTATAATATTCAGGATCAGATGGAATATCCCTTCGATGAAGATGGACTTGATGATATCAAGCTCAACAATTTCAAAATAATTCGATAAAAAAAACCGGAGCTTTCACTCCGGTTTTTTTGGTGCGGGTGAAGGGACTCGAACCCCCACGCCGTGAAGCACTAGATCCTAAATCTAGCGTGTCTACCAATTTCACCACACCCGCATAGTGTTTGTTTTGATAGTGGGGCAAATATAGTCGATTTTTTGAAAAACAAACAGGTTTCTAGACTGCATATTTTAGGTTACTTTTACCCCAAAAGACATTCCTATGACACTATCAGATCAGCAACAAAAACAACTCAACGAACTTATTGAATTTTTAAAAATTCCATCCATTAGTGCTGATTCTAACTACACTAATGATGTTCGTTTAGCGGCAAAATGGGTCGCTGATTCCCTTCAAGAGATCGGCTGTCAAGAAGTAGAAGTCATCAATACACCCGGGCACCCCGTTGTGTATGGTGAGTTGATGGTTGACAATAGCCTTCCCACCGTCTTGGTGTATGGTCACTATGACGTACAACCACCCGATCCTGTCGCACTTTGGGATAGCCCCCCTTTTGATCCGGTTATCAAGGCTACAGAAATTCACCCAGAAGGCGCACTCTTCGCAAGAGGTGCCTGTGACGATAAAGGACAACTTTTTATGCATGTAAAGGCTGTAGAAAATATTTTATCACAGGGAGAACTGGCTTGTAACATCAAGTTTATGATTGAAGGTGAGGAGGAAGTAGGAAGTGATAATTTGGAAAACTTTATTAAAGGGCATCTCGAAAAACTGAAATGTGACCTTATACTTATTTCTGATACAGGCATCAACAGCCTTCAAAAGCCAGCCATTACCACAGGACTTCGTGGTTTGTCCTATATGGAGGTAACGGTCACAGGACCCAATCGAGACTTGCATTCTGGACTTTACGGCGGTACGGTTGCCAACCCAATCAACATGCTATGTGAGATGATTGCTAGTTTACATGATGAAAACTACCAAATCACTATTCCGAATTTTTATGATACGGTAAAAACGTATACTGCCGAACAACGCAATGATATTGAAAAAGCCCCGATCGACAATGAGGCTTTTAAAGCCGCATTAGATTTAGAGGCCCTCCACGGGGAAGAAGGTTATACCACACTCGAACGGAAATCGATTCGTCCCACGCTAGATGTCAATGGAATTTGGGGTGGTTATACGGGCGAAGGGGCCAAAACAGTCATTCCCAGCAAAGCGCACGCAAAAATTTCCATGCGTTTGGTTCCCAATCAGCAATGGGATGAAATCAGTAAGCTATTCGCGACTCATTTTAAAAAAATCGCTCCTAAAGGGGTTCGTGTGGAGGTAACTACCCATCACGGCGGACAGCCCTATGTAACTCCAACCAATACGATAGGATACCAAGCGGCTAGCAAATCCTACGAGTCCGTATTTGGCATTACTCCTGTTGCATTACGTGACGGAGGAAGCATCCCTATTGTGCCCATGTTTGAAGAAGTTCTAGGGTGCAAAACCATCTTAATGGGCTTTGGACTAGACAGTGACGCTATTCACTCTCCAAATGAACATTATGGAATTAAGAATTTCTTTTTAGGTATTGAAACCATCAGTCAATTCTACGACAATTATGTTGCACTTTGGAAAGCACAACACTAAGAGTCGAAATTGACTAAGAATAAGTCTGCGGCAATTCCATCAGTCAAAAATCGAGCTTGACGACTAACCAATAAGGTGTCACCATCCCAGAACAAATTTTTCTGAATCAAATGTTCCTCAACTTGTGTCTCCAAATGACGCGCATAAACTGCTCCAAATTGCTCTTGTATTGCCACCCGATTGACTCCCCACCGGGTACGTAATCCTGTCATAATGGTTTCATTGAATACGTCCTTTTGGGTAAGAATTTCAGACGTATTTGCCAGCTGACCAGAAGCTATCCCTTTTTGATATAAGACGTTGTTCGACACATTCCAGTTCCGATGGAGTCTCCCGTCATAAGAATGCGCTCCAGGGCCAATTCCCAAATAGGGTTTTCGTTTCCAGTAATTCGAGTTATTAACCGAAAAGGAGCCAGGCTGTCCAAAATTTGAAAACTCATAATTCACAAACCCCTGTTTCGTCATATCGTCTACAAGCCATTCGTATTGCTGCGCCACTTCTTCTTCTGGCAGAAGCTCAATTTGATCTTTTTTCACTTGATGGGCTAAAGCAGTATTGGACTCAACTGTTAAGGCATAGGCTGCCAAATGGGGAACTTCAAAAGAGGCCAACACCTCCAGGTTTTCTTGCCACTTTCTTAAGCTGCTGCCAGGCATTCCGTAGATCAAATCTACTGAAACATTGTCAAAATGCTCTTTGCATTGAGACAGAGCAGTCAAAGCTTGTTCTCGATTGTGAGCTCTGTTCATTAGTTGCAGATCGGATTCCCAAAATGATTGGATTCCGAGACTCACACGGTTGATACCTGCCTGTTGTAGACCTTCCAAATACGGAATGGTCACATCATCGGGATTGAGCTCTATTGTTATTTCTACTTGTGGGATAGTCCCCAAAAGCTCTTTAGCCTTTTGGATTAGCCTTTGAATATCCGAAGGGTTCATTAGGGATGGGGAACCCCCGCCAAAGTAAATACTCTCAAGAGGTGCTGCTTCTAAAAAAGTGTATCTGGATTCCAATTCTTCTTCAAGTAGTATTGGAAAATCGGGTGCTTTTTTGAGCTGGGTTGAAAAATGGAAATTACAATAATGACAGGCTTGTTTGCAAAATGGGAAATGTACATAGAGGCCAGCCATACCCTATTTAGGAATTGGTTTTTTTAGGATTTTGCTTGACAAAAGCACTCCATCCAGTGTATTTCTTTCCTTGGGTAATGCTCCCTTGGTTGTAGAAATGACAAACCGCAGCAGCCAAACCATCGGTTGAGTCAAGATTTTTGGGCATCTCCTTAATTTTGAGCATACTCATCAGCATCTTAGCAACTTGCTCCTTAGATGCATTCCCATTGCCTGTAATGGCCATTTTAATTTTTTTGGGAGAATATTCTGTGATAGGAATTTCTCGATTGAGTCCCGCAGCCATTGCAACCCCTTGAGCACGCCCCAATTTTAACATGGATTGTACATTTTTGCCAAAAAACGGAGCTTCAATAGCAATTTCATCGGGGAGGTGTGCCTCTATGATTTCAGCCGTCCGTTTATAGATTTGCTTTAGCTTTAGGTAATGCGTCGCGTATTTACTAAGCTGTAATTCGTGCATTTGGATAAGTTCCATTTGCCCTTTAACAACCCGAATCAATCCAAATCCCATAATGGTGGTTCCAGGATCAATCCCAAGGATGATTTTTTCATCTGCCATTATTCGGCAGGCTGCGCCACAATCTGAACGGGAAGCTTTAATGATACCGATACACGTGCATCTGCATTAGTCTTTACGGCAGGAAGCGCATTGGGTACTTGAGCAACAGCCTGCGTCAAGATATCCTCTAAGCCAGACACGTCAGTAAGTACATAATTGGGATCTTCAACTGAATTCAAGCTCATAGCTCCTTCTTTATCAATCGCAATCACCAAAATAATTTCTGCATCAATAGCTCGATCAGCAATCAATTCTTGCGTAGCTAAGTATTGTGTGACACGCTCTCCAAGAGTATCTCCAAAACACTTCTGTAACTGTTCACCTTCCAGTCCTTCGCAGTTATCAAAAGAAGGAAACTGGTCGGCGTCTGACCAAGCAGAGGCTTTCTTGATTTCTGATGCCGGAACTTTTGTGTTAAACGAATCACAAGAAGCGATTACAATTAGGAAAAAAAATAGATTTAATATTTTATGAGTTGAACGATACATTTTTGGATGTTTTTTACGCTTAAAATTAATCATTTTTTCTAAGTTCGTCAAGACACTTTTCATAGTATGGATTTAGTACTGCTTTTTTCTGGAATTTTACTTGCCCTATTGGGGATTGCAGGGAGTTTTTTGCCTGTCATTCCCGGTCCAATCACTAGTTGGCTTGGGCTGCTGCTGCTTCACCTTACCGATTGGGTTCCTATGGACAAAAATTTTCTCATAGTAACTTTTGCCATTGCACTTGGGGTATTTTTATTAGACTATATAATCCCTATGTTGGGGACCAAACAATTTGGGGGGACAAAAAGTGGGATGATAGGCTCCACCATAGGCTTGGTGATTGGCTTACTGTTTTTAGGTCCTTTGGGGATTGTTTTCGGGCCTTTTTTAGGCGCTTTTGCAGGAGAACTCAGTCAAAACCCAAAAGATAAAAAAATGGCCCTAAAATCTGCTTTAGGTTCCTTGATAGGGTTTCTCACTGGTGTTTTTCTCAAGTTCAGTGTTTCTCTAGTTTATGTTTTTTTCTTCGTCAGAATCTGCTACCAATTTGTATTGTAAAAAATCCCTCGCTCCCTAAATATTCTCGTTTTTCAATCAAACCACAACACTATATTTATTTATTGAAAAATGCAATTGTGTTGGTTACAGTCACTTGAACTGTAGTCGTTAAGAATAATTAGTGAAGCATAGAGGGATTTGGGTTTATTACTGCTTTCGGATATGGTGCGCGTGAAATTTCACCCGCGAAATCCACAGTGACTTTAATGGGGTTAACTGTGAGCCAACCTGTTTTATATTTACCAAAATTGGTGATTCTTAAAAATTCTGGTGGTGACACCTTAGAAAGATTGTCATGATAGGCTAATCGAAATTCATAAAATTTAGAAGACATTTTTTGAAGACGGTAGAGATGCTGCGCTAGAAAACTGCGTGACTCTTTACTTAAATCATCCTCCAAATCCGAAATCCCTAACAAGAATAAATCGTTGTTGTGCAATGAAGAAATATAGGTCCCACTAGGGTCTGGAATCTGATATAACGGTTCTCCTTGCGTTTTTCGTCTTACTGCTTCCCATAGACTCACCACACTTTCTTGATACTCCCCTTCTCCATCTTTGTATACCAGTATATGGTGGTTATTTTTGGGGTTCACGTATTTGTTCAAATCGGGTTTCAGTTGGACTGCTCCGTTAAAAGTTTCTTTGATTCTTATTTTCCAAACAGGAACGGCATCCCCTCCTTTTTTATTTGGTATAAACAATCGAGGTACGTTGAATCCATTCTCATCCGTTTGGACTAAAGCATTGGTGGGTACTCTTCCCTCTTTAAAGCCTCCTACTGCCGAAATGGCTCTAAGTACTGCTTTCTTTACATATGGGTCTACAATCTTGCCCACTTGCGTTTCGGTCTGAAAGCTCTCTACGGATTTACGTATGTGATAGCTGTATACTTTTTCGCCTGGGGCTTTTCGCAACGAATAAACCGTTTCTTTATGAAGCATTCCTCGTACAGCAACACCTAAGTGGCGATCTTTAGAAACGGGGTTAAATACTTTTCGTCTGACAGTAATTCGTTTACTCTGAGCATGGGAAACGTAAATGGACTTTAAATGATACTCTACCTGATCTCTAAAATCAGGATAGGGTTCCGGAAAAATTTTACGTGGTGCATTTCGATAACGATCCCATTGGGTTAATTCCGCTAAGATTTCAGTATCACGCACTGCAGTTACATAGGCCTTAAATGCCGCTGTACGATAATCTGACACCGTACCATCTTTTGACAAAATCTTATCCAATCGCCATTGTTCCATCAAATGCTTGGTAGAATGATTTAAAGCGACAGTCACATCGGGACAGACCTGAGTAAAGAAACAACGAAGTTCTTGACTCATAAAACTGGGGTCTTGAAGATGATGCTTGAGAATGTTACGTCGATAGTATCGTTTAACGAAACGTCTAAATTTTTTATAACTCGCTGGGAACTCCTTAGAATTGGCAAACAACTTGGCCGCTCGTTCCACTACTTCATCCCACTCATAGGCGCGATATTCTTTGAAATACTCATAGGGGGTGAGGTTTTTCAGTTTTTCATGGAGACGAGCCACACAAAGTGTTTTGTTGATCGTAGCATCATTCAGAGAACGACTCCAAGGATGGATATAAACAATTTTAAACTCCTGAGTAAAGAGTCTCTCCAAAGGGATCTCTTCTCCCGAAAAAGGACAGGTGTGTTTACATTCTTCCCAAAGTTCAAATTTTAGAATGTTGGCGGGGGTGATATTCTCCCGCATCGCTCCTATTTCACGAATATAACGCGCATGATTGTGTGAAATCCTTCGCGCGTCTAGTTTGTAAAAATAACGTTGGTATTTATTGACCTTGAGTTTAGGGTTGAGTTGCACATTTAGATGTGCTATGGGACCATATTGTTTAACTAAGGCATTAATGACTCTCCGTGTTTGAAAAAGGGACGTAATCAAAGGGGGATTGTGAAAACGATACACCTCGTCATCAGATTCTTTTGAAAATTCAAAAGTTGAATGGGTATTGGTATCCAGAATGCGTGCACTCTTTCCATACAATTTTGAAATTTGAAAGTCTGTCAACTGTAGGTATTCCATCAAAAACTCCTGAAGTTTCTGAGTAAAGCCAAACATCGGGTGCGTGTGATAAAGATCAATCACTCTCGAAATGATAAAGCGAACATCTTTTTCAGCGATCGCATTCCAGTGTTTATGAAGAGCATTTTTAACTCCTGCAAGGACAACAGCCAAATCATAGGTTACCCCATGCTTAAGGAAATACACTATGTTCCTAGCGGCTTTTCGACTGATGGGCGCATATCTCTTATCGATACTGATTCTTGAAATTCTATGGGCCTGTTGGGTTCCAAATCCCCAATGAATTTCTGCATATTCAGCCACTTTCTTTTTATCGTTGAAAAAATATAAAACATGCCAAATATCCTCTTGGGTCTTCTCATCAAATCCAAACCAATCTGTACCAAAATAATCAGACCGAGTCAGTTCACTATAGACAAACGAGCCGATAATAATTTCATCCGTTCTTTTGTTGTAGAAGGAATTAGAATCACCTAGAAGGTCAATAATTGCTTGAAAAGAAAATTTACGATGGGTCAAAAAATATCGTGCTACCCGGTCTCGATCTATTGGATTCAGAGGATGTCCGTCCTTCAAAATGGTATTTGTCCAGCGGTATGCCAATAGCTGCTGATAGGTTAAACTACTAACACAACATTTCGTTTTCTTGGGCTCGTACATGCATCGTCCCACCTTGTCTTTTTGAGATTTTAGCGGCCGTTGAAAAAAAACAGCTCCAGACACTTTCTGTCCATTAACTGTTCCACCTATCAATTGCGTTTTCAATGTTGCGGATAGGGAAGGGTGAAATTGCTTTTGAACGGTCCAAATTCTGTCAATTTCTTCCTGGTACATCGCCCTTGAAATAAATCGGTTTCGAATACGGTTCTCTGTATGCTGATAGGATTGATAGGGCAAAGGATACAATTTTGCAAGGTATTGACCTAAATATTGATTCCTTAAATGGGGCTGTAAGTGTGAAATCCCAGGACGATTGGCTCTTGGATAGCCTTTAAAAAGAGTATTGCTAGCCCCTTCCATAGAGCGTTCTGATAAGGGGAATCCTCGCCGTTGGGTCATATGATATAGAATTCTTCCCAATTCCATTAATGAAATCTCTTCTTCCAAAGCCTTCACACGAAGGGCATAGGGATTAAGATTCAACCACGAGCGAAGAACACCCATGGGGAATTCTTTGGTTTGTCTCCAATGTTCTAACTCTTTTTGACCTACAGGACAAAGTCCGTGTTCAGATAAAATATGAAGTAACTTTATTTTACGTGTTCGTTTTCTTGCATACCGAAGGCGGATGATCCGCTGCATTCTACGTTGGGTTCGATTGGAAATTTCACGACGCCCAGAATCAAAGTTTTTGCTTCCATGTGGGAATACGTGAACCCCCATCCCTTTGATAGACTTAGAATCAGTGTCCATTAAGGCCCAACCTACTGAAGTAATTCCGATATGTAGTCCCAGCGTATTGGACATTTAAATATTTTTTATATGTTTACAACTCAATCTTATCACAATAAGGCTTTCTGCCGCAGATGAACAATCTAATTTCCCGCCTCGGTGGGATTTTTTTTTAGCAATTGTTCTTCACTGAAATGTTGGGCGTATAGATAACTTTCAAACTCTACAAGGGAATCGTACAAATCCCAGAGTTCTTTCTTTATTTCGAACTCTGAACCTGTTTGAGACTTGATTTTTCGATGTGCAAACGTCAGCGCAAAGGTTTTTATAGACTCGGGACAATACTCATTGGATGCCAACAGCCCCATCCGAAAAGCCTTTGATACAGCAGCATAACAGTTTTTTACTTCTAGTTTCGCGTAGAGCTGTCTTCTCACTTCATTCAACTCAATGGCAGATGCGTCTAACAAATTACAGATACAAGAGTCTCCCATACCTAATGCCAAACTTCTTAGAAGCAATCGTTCAATTTCGGTGAAAATTTGAGTTTGATTTGGGAACCTTTGTTTTTGCATATAAAAAAATTTAATAGTGCAAGTCCGTTGTTTATTAATTCAAAATTGTGACTTTCAGTGCGTTTTATCCGACCCCATGTACTGAACAACATGAAACGTGTAATAAATGGATGTGATTTCGTGAAATTTGGTTGACTTAACCCTTCCGCAACTGTAAGACAAGTCCTACAATTTAGAGACGATTGCTTTTATAAAGTTTGTGTATTTTTGCCCTATGAAACTATTCCTACTCACTTTTGGACTCCTAGCTTTGGCATTTGCTGGTATTGCTATTAAAATTTGGGCTAAAAAAGATGGTGAATTTGCTGGCACCTGTGCCAGTCAGTCTCCATTCTTGAATAAAGAGAACGAACCTTGTGGGTATTGTGGGAAACTTCCTACAGAACAAGAATGCTGAAAGACTGATCCGCAACTCAATTAATTTTTTTATTTTGAGGTGCCTTAGGCGATCCTATGGATGTAAAGCAACTACTTGACAATGCGCTTGAAAACGATCAGCGCGCCTTCAATCACCTCTTCGATCTTCATTGGGATTATGTCTATGGGTATTTGTTAAAAAAAAACCACAACCCGCCACTTTCTGAAGAATTAGCAGTACAGTGTTTTTCAAAGGCATTTGATAAAATTGACCAATTTGACCGAAAGGCGCGGTTCTCCACATGGCTTGTTTCCATTGCTCTTAATTTGTGGATTGACCAGCAACGTCAAACCCAAACCCAAAAATCGCAATTAACCGAAACAATGGCCGAAGTTCCCGAATGGGAACGTGCCCAACTCAGCCCTGAAGAGGAAATGATCGCCAATCAAAAATTGGAAAGTCTTCTGGTACATATCCAATCGCTGGCTCCTGACTACCGTCAATTAATCCAATTGCGCTATTTTGAGGGGTATACCTACAACGCACTGGCGCAACATTGTAATCAACCCCTGAGCACCATCAAAGTGAAATTGTTCCGCGCCAAAAAGTTGTTGGCCGAAAAACTAAATCTATGAAGCATACGATTTTCGCCAAGCTCGGACCCGGTCTTTTATTTGCTGGGGCTGCTATAGGAGTTTCGCATTTGGTACAATCCACTCGTGCGGGCGCTGATTATGGCTGGGGGCTTCTCTGGGCGTTGCTTTTGGTCAACCTTTTCAAATATCCCTTTTTTCAATACGGCCCACGGTATGCTTTGGCAACCAACGAAAATCTTCTTCAGGGTTATTTCAAATTAGGAAAACCCTTGCTATGGCTCTACTTTGTGTTAAATATCGCCACTATGTTCACCGTTCAAACCGCTGTCACCATTGTCACTGCGGGTATTGCTTCGGAACTATTTGGTTTCACAACCAACTTGGGGATTTGGAGTGCATTCATTACAGGGATTTGTCTACTCATTTTAATTATCGGACGCTACACCATTTTGGATCGTGTCATCAAAATCATCATTCTAGTCCTAACGATTTGCAGTGTTGTTAGTTTCAGCATCGCCCTAGGAAACGACGGCTCACCAACCAAACTCACTCAAATTTTTCCAGCCAAAGAAGGCTTATTATTTTTAGCAGCCTTTATGGGATGGATGCCAGCTCCCATGGACATTTCTATCTGGCACTCCTTATGGACATTGGAAAAAAAGCGCAGTGTCAAAGACAAACTCAATTTATCCGAAGGCCTTTTTGATTTCAAAGTCGGTTACTGGACAACTGTTTTTCTAGGGATTTGTTTTATGGGGTTGGGGGCTACTGTCATGTTCGAATCAGGTCTTGAGTTCTCCAATTCAGGTACTGTGTTTGCTGGACAACTGATTGCACTTTATACCTCCAATCTCGGGGTCGCCTTTTACGGAATCATCGGACTGGCAGCATTGACAACAATGTTTAGCACCACACTGACCACGCTGGATGCTTCCCCTAGAGTGATGTCGCAAATCGGAAAATTACTTTGGAATCAAAAAAAAGACCGTTACCTGTTTTGGATACTTGTTCTAAGTATCGGCACCCTTTCCATTTTCTTTTTCTTTTTGTCAGAAATGGGCACTTTAGTGCAAATTGCAACCATTTTATCTTTTATTACGGCCCCTTTGTTTGCGATATTAAATTATTTTTTGGTCACCAGTTCTCACATGCCTAAGGAAGCGCAACCTAACACAGTCATGCGTTGGCTGAGTCGAATTGGGATTGTTTTCCTCACAGCTTTCGCACTATTCTATCTTTTGAGTCTGCTGTAATAGTTTTATCTTTGACCCATGGAACATTTGGAAAAAGTAGAGAAAGGAATGAAGCGCGTGGAGAAACCCAAATGGATTCGGGTAAAGTTACCAACGGGCAAAAAATACACCGAGTTAAGAAGTTTGGTCGACAAGTACGATCTGCACACCATCTGTACTTCTGGAAGCTGCCCGAATATGGGGGAATGCTGGTCAGAAGGCACCGCTACTTTTATGATTTTAGGAAACATATGCACGCGTTCTTGTGGCTTTTGCGGGGTTCAGACAGGACGTCCCGGAAACGTCGATTGGGACGAACCCGATAAAGTGGCACGGTCGATCAAATTGATGCAGATCAAGCATGCTGTGATTACTTCTGTTGATCGAGATGACTTGAAAGATATGGGCTCCATTCTTTGGGCTGAAACGGTTAACGCCATTCGAAGACTAAATCCCAATACGACCCTTGAAACCCTAATTCCAGACTTTCAAGGTAATGAAAGAAATATCGACCGGATCATAGCCGTAGCTCCCGAAGTGGTGTCCCATAATGTGGAGACCGTTCGCCGACTCACTCGTCAAGTTCGGGTTCAGGCCAAATACGACCAAAGTCTTGAAGTCCTTAGCTATTTGAAACAACAGGGTATCAATAGAACCAAGTCTGGAATTATGCTTGGATTGGGTGAGGCCCGTGAAGAAGTCTTACAAACGCTGGAAGACCTCCGCACCCATCATGTTGATGTCGTTACCATTGGACAATACTTACAGCCTTCCAAAAAACACCTTCCGGTGTCGCGTTTTATTACCCCTGAAGAGTTTAAAGAATACGAAACCTATGCGTTAGATTTAGGCTTTCGTCATGTAGAAAGCAGCCCTTTAGTTCGCTCTTCGTACAAGGCTCACAAACACATTGACTAATTCTGCTGTAACTGGGCTTCGATCTGACTCAAAAAAGATTGCTCTTCTTCCCCATTTAAAAATTGAAGATGGATGGGTAAATAATACAGTGAGGTTGTTGCTGGCAACAAGGGTCTCAATCGACCATAATCTTTTTCAGTTGTAAGAATTTTCTTTGATGCTGCTTTGGCTTGTATTTTTTTAATGGATGCGGGGGGGAAATCATAATGATCGGGATATTCCAAATGCTCAAAGTGCAACTTTTTTTTCTGGAGAAAGGCTACCAATGGGGCTGCATTAGCAATTCCTGTCACTAGAAGAAAAGGGTCAGATTCAAAATCCATAAGACGCTCCTGTTTTATGCCCAATACCAGATCGGAATATCCTGTAGCACAAAAATAGATGTTCTGATGGGGTGCCTTTCCAAGCGAGCTTCGGACACTTTCGATTGCATCTCTTGAAGCATCACTGGGTGTTTTGGTAACCAATATGATATTGGCACGGTGGGCTCCCTTTCTCCTTTCCCGAAGATTTCCAACCGGAACCAAATAATCTTTAGAATAGGGATTTTGAAAAGTGGTTGTTAGAATCTGAAGTTGGGGTTTTATCCAACGGTGTTGGAGTACATCATCCAGAAGAACAGCTTGCATGTGCAGTTTTTGATTCAAAAGCATCTCTATACCTGCCACTCTTTTTTCTGCAACGGCAACCGTTACTTCAGGGTGCTTGCAAAGAAATTGATAAGGCTCGTCTCCCAGGGTTTTAGCCGTAGCATTCTCATCTCCCAAAAGAACCCCTTGGGTAGATCGTCCATATCCTCGACTCAAGGTTGCCAACGAATAACGATCTTTGAAGTGCGAAAGCAGATAGTCGATCACTACCGATTTACCCGTCCCGCCGGTTGCGAGATTTCCCACACCAATCAATGGAATTGCAAAGGTCTTAGAGGATAGATAACCCACATCAAAAAGACGGTTGCGCACTTCCAAGATGGCACCGTAAAGAAATGCTAGGGGAAACAAAAGAAATCGTACTAACTTCACAAGCCGAAAGATACGCTATATTTAAGTCAAATAAATTTGTGAAATCATTATCGATGCATCCATGAATATGCCAACTATAAAAGAGATCATTGCCCTGCTTGAAGCTTGGGCTCCTTCTGCAACCGCTGAAGAATTTGACAACGTAGGCCTACTTGTCGGAGATTCAAACAGAAAGTGTACGGGCGCACTCATCACCTTGGACACCCTAGAGACTGTTGTGGATGAGGCAATTACCAAAAAGTGCAATCTCATCATCAGTTTTCATCCCATTATTTTTTCAGGCTTAAAAAGTATTACTGGAAAAAACTACGTTGAGAAGGCTGTGCTAAAAGCCTTAGAAAATAAAATTGCCATCTATGCCCTCCATACCGCTTTGGACAACCATCCAGAAGGGGTCAACTATGGCATTGCACAAAAATTAGGCCTTCAAAACTGCAGCTTCTTACTCCCCAAAAAGGACAGCCTAAAAAAGTTAAGCTTTTATGCTCCCAGTGAGGCTGTTGAAAAAATCAAAGAAGCATTGTTTGCCCAAGGTGCCGGTGCATTGGGAAACTATACTGAATGTAGCTTTGAAAATAAAGGGCAAGGCCAATACCGTCCTAACGAGAAAGCAGAACCCTCAATTGGAAAAAAAGGAGAAAGCGTTCAAGTAACCGAAACTCAGGTGCAACTCGTTTTTGAGAGTCATTTGCAGTCCAAAGTCCTTCGTGCTTTGCACGAGTCACACCCTTACGAAGAAATTGCCTTTGAGATCTACACCCCTGACAATGAAAATCCGAACAGAGGCATGGGAAGTATTGGTACCCTCGCCACTCCCACAAGTGAAGAAGCTTTTTTACAACAACTCAAAAAAGTATTTAACCCCAAGAGTATTCGCCATAGTCAACGGCTTGACAAACCCATTCAGAGAGTAGCGGTGCTGGGTGGTTCCGGTAGCTTTGCCATTGGCGCAGCCAAGTATCAAATGGCTGATGCTTATATCACGGCAGACCTAAAATACCATGACTTTTATCAGGCAGAAGGGCAGCTTTTATTGATCGATATAGGGCACTATGAAAGTGAGCAGTTTACAAAAAAATTAATCCTTGATTATCTTAGCAAAAAAATGCCTAATTTCGCATTCATTTTAGCTGGGACAAACACCAATCCAGTAAACTATTTCTAGCATGGCAAAAAAAAAGGAAACATCGGTTGAAGAAAAATTAAGAGCACTTTACGACTTACAACTAATCGACACGCGTGTGGATGAAATTCGTAACGTTCGGGGTGAACTTCCTCTTGAAGTAGAAGACCTCGAAAACGACATCGCTGGTTTGGATACCCGATTGGAAAAATTCACTACAGAAGTCGCTGACTTTGAATTGCAAATCAAAGCCAAGAAAAACGACATCGAAGTAGCTAAAGAAGAGCATAAAAAATATGCTGCTCGTTTGGATAAGGTTCGCAATAACCGTGAATACAACTCCATCACAAAAGAACAAGAGTTCCAAGAATTGGAAATGCAATTGGCGGAAAAGAATATCAAAGAATTCCAAGCCAAAATCGAACAAAAAAATATTACCATTGAGGAACTCACTGGTAAAATCGAGGAACGTAAAAAGCACTTGAAAGGCAAGAAAAGTGAGCTGGATGCTATTTTGAGCGAAACAGCCAAAGAAGAAGAAATGCTCGCCAAAAAATCTGCTGAGTTCGAAAAGAAAATAGAAGAACACTTGATTGCGGCCTACAAACGAATCCGCTCAAATGTCAAAAACGGCTTAGCCATTGTACCGGTAGAGCGAGGTGCTTCTGGAGGTTCTTTCTTTACCATACCGCCACAGACACAAATGGAGATCGCCTCACGCCAGAAAATCATCACCGATGAGCACAGTGGGCGAATCCTCATTGATGCCCAATTAGCCGCTGAGGAGAAAGAAAAAATGGGTGCTATTTTTAGCAACTAAAACTGGCTGAATTTTCACAGCGTAAACAGCACCCCCCTACCCATAAGCGATTTGTAAATCTTTACAAGATGCTGCTTTGTTACAATTGCAACTCTGTTTTATACCTTCAGTTTTGGCCCTCCCGCTAAAATTTCTTCGGTAGCATAGGATTCAAAATTCTTGAAATTCTCAATGAACTGTTGCGCCAATTCATTGGCTTGTTTGTAAAAAGCGACATCGTCCTTCCACGTTTCTCTTGGACTCAGAATCTGAATGGGCACTTGAGGACAAGTCAGGGGAATTTCAGTTCCATAAATCGAATGCGTTCGATATCCAACATGATTCAATTTCTGTTCCAAAATTGCAGTAATCATGGCACGAGTATATTTTAGCTGAATACGCTCCCCAACACCAAAACCACCGCCGGTCCATCCTGTATTGATCATGCATATCTTCACATCGTCTGACTCCATTTTTTTACCGAGCATTTCCGCATAGACGGTTGGGTGCAGCGGTAAAAAAGGTGCTCCAAAACAAGCCGAAAAAACAGGTTCGGGATCCGTGATCCCAGCCTCTGTGCCTGCCACTTTGGAGGTGTATCCAGAAATGAAGTGATACATCGCTTGGGCTTTGGACAAACGCTGAACTGGAGGAACAACACCAAAGGCATCACAGGTCAAAAAGAAAATATTTTTAGGCGTTCCCCCTATAGAAGGCTGTATGGCGTTGCGAATATGACTAATGGGGTACGTTACCCGGGTGTTTTCTGATTTTGATGTATCAGTGTAGTCAACTGCACGCGAATGCTTTTTGAAACACGTATTTTCAACAATCGCACCATACTTAATCGCTTTCCAGATATCGGGCTCTTTTTCTTCTGAAAGGTTCAACACTTTCGCATAGCAACCTCCCTCAAAATTGAATACATTTTTCTTTGTCCAGCCATGCTCATCATCACCAATCAAAAGGCGTCCAGGATCCGCTGAAAGAGTTGTTTTCCCAGTCCCAGAAAGACCGAAAAAGATCGCTGTATCCGTATGATCTTTCGCCATATTGGCGGAGCAATGCATCGAGAGTACTTTTTCTTTTGAAGGAAGAAGGAAGTTTAAAACGGAAAATATCCCTTTTTTAATTTCACCCGAATAGTGTGTTCCGCCAATCAGAATTAGTTTTTTTGAAAAATTTATTATTGTGAAATTTTTCTGTCGTACTCCGTCATTTTCAGGGTTCGCTGTAAAATCCGGACAACAAATCACCGTAAATTCTGGGGTGAAAGTTTCTAATTTATAGGACTCAGGCTGAAGGAACATATTGTAGCAAAACAAGTTATGCCATGCCAAGGTGTTAATGAAGCGAACCCTTAATCGGTGCGTTTTATCAGCTCCTGCGAACATGTCACGAACATAGATTTTTTTGTCATCCAAAAAGTCCAAGATCTTATGATAGATTTGATCAAAATTTGAGGGGCTCATCTCTTGATTAATGTCTCCCCACCAGACCAGTTGGTTGTAATATCATCTCGAACGATAAATCGGTCCTTAGGGCTGCGTCCAGTAAATTTCCCTGTGTCTACCGCAAGTGCTCCGGTTTCCGAAAGGTGACCTTCTCCATTTTTTATGCTTTCTTCAACGAGCTTTGACTGTACACAGTTCCAGTATGCTTCTTTATAGCTAATTTGTTGAGTAGCCAATCCGCAGGAGGCAGATTGAATTCCGTAGGCTTTCATAGGTGTTTATTTTGTAGGTGAATTGGGGTGGTGTTATATGCTGTAAATTCCTATATAAGGGGCTGTAGATTCGGGTTAAAAAGATTTGACAATTACAGTTTACTGGGTTAAAACTACAGTGATAAAATCAATATACCTAGAGATTTAAAATCTTATTAAAGGATTTTTTGAGATTCAGAATTCAGAAACAAAAACATGACTTTTTTTGGAATTATCTTTACCTCAAAAAAAATGATTCAAATCTTTATCACCGGAGGAACTTTTGACAAAAGCTACAATTATATAGAAGGGAACCTATACTTTGAGGAAACTCATCTCCCAGAAATGCTCAAGCGGAGTCGGTGCCAGCTAGACCTTCAAATACAAACGCTGATGATGTTGGACAGCTTAGAATTGGAAGCCTCACATCGTTCGCTCATAGTTAAAGCTTGTATTGACACTCCTTCAAATCAGATACTCATTACCCATGGAACGGATACTATTGTAGAAAGTGCATCTTACTTGGCACAAGAAAAATTATTACAACAAAAAACCATTGTCCTAACAGGAGCCATGATTCCCTATGCCTTTGGAAGCTCCTCTGATGGCTTTTTTAATTTGGGATGCGCCTTGTCCTTTGTTCAAACGCTAGAAAGTGGGGTTTATGTGGTAATGCAAGGACAGTATTTTAAATGGAATGAGGTTCGGAAAAACAAAGCCAAAGGGCGCTTTGAACGGATTAAGCAATAAAAAGCTGGAAAGGTTTGTTATATGTTGCTTGGGGATATACATCTTGTATAATGTAAAGGGCATTTATTTGGAGAATGGAAGCAATATGGGGAGACGAACTTCCAAATTATGAACCCTACAAGTTAAGGTTTTGATACTAGCATTAATTGTATCATTTCCAGCATTTATAGTTTCCTTTATAAATTCTTTTCCAAAAAAAAACCCCAACTAAAGTTGAGGTTAAAAATGTGGGCGCGAAGGGATTCGAACCCCTGACCCCTTGGGTGTAAACCAAGTGCTCTGAACCAACTGAGCTACGCGCCCCAATTGTGGGGCAAATATAGCTTATTTTGAGAAATCGAACTACTCAACTTGAATTTTTTCTAAAGCTTCTGCCACAACGAAGGTACTTCCGGTAACGACCACCAAATCCGTCCGATGCGCCTGCGCTAATGCCTCGGAATAAGCATTTTCCACCGAATCAAAACATTGGTACGTATTGAGATCATTAGGGAGTTGTTTTTCAAGATCTTGTATGGGTAGTGCTCTGAAAAGATCGGGAGCACAGAAATAATAATGTGCTGTTTTGGGGAGCCACTTAAAAATCTCGCCTATGTTTTTGTCCTTTACAAAACCAAGGACTAAATGCAACTGATCGTAGCTTTCCTTGGCAAGACTTTTGTTGAAATAAGAAAAGCCTTCTTGATTGTGACTGACATCCAAAATCACTGTTGGATGGGAAGCTATTTTTTCCCATCGACCACGCAAGGCTGTATTGTGAGTTACCATTGCAAACCCTTTGTAAATAGTGTCTAATTGTAACGCCCCTTTCAAAAGCTGCTGCAGGGCGGCATAAGCTGTTTGAATATTCTGGGTTTGATAGCTGCCAAAGTCATTTAAAACGCTTTCATCCATCTTCTGGGTGACTGCAGCCGCAAAGTGTATTGGTGCATTTTTTTTCTTAGCATGCGTTTCAAAAACAAGCCGTGTGTCAGGGCGTTCTTCGCCAATAACCACGGGTATATTTCTCTTAATGATTCCTGCTTTTTCTCCCGCTATTGCTGTATGTGTGCTTCCTAAAAATTGAGTGTGATCCAGTCCGATATTGGTGATCACTGATAAAATTGGCTTTACTATGTTGGTTGCATCCAAGCGTCCACCCATCCCTACTTCAATCAGGGCATAATCAATTTTTTGTGCTGCAAAATAGGTTACGGCCAAAGCAAAACTAATTTCAAAAAAGGTCAATTCATGCGACGTGATATAGTCTTTGTGTGTTGCGATGAATGCCACCACTTCTTTCTTCTCGATATAACAACCATTGATTTTGATACGCTCCCGGAAGTCCAGTAAATGGGGAGAACTGTAGATTCCCACCTGAAAACCATTCTCTTGAAGCACCGAAGCCATCAAATGAGCCGTGGAGCCTTTTCCATTGGTTCCTCCAATATGAACAATGGTCAATTCGTCTTGCGGATTCCCTAATACTTCGCAAAAAGCGGCAATCTTCTCCAGTCCTGGTTTAAAAGCTACGGCCCCTTGTTTTTGGTAAAAGGGCAATTGATTGAACATCCAATCAAGCGTTTCTGAATAATTCACGCTACTCACCTAATTTGAATTGAATTACGACAAATCCTATTTGTTTGTTTGGAGCGTTGGCATCAGGATACCAGCGATGCAAAAGAGCTGTTTGTTTGGCTGGTTCCAAAAGACAAGGGTGGGCATTGGTAGTTCCTTTGACTCCCGGTTGCGCGGCAACCACTTCCCCTTGTTGATTCACTGTGATTCGCACCACTACTGTGCCTTCTTGATTACAGTCTTGTATCACACTCCCATTGGATTGTAAGCTGCGACCATTCAACCCATAGCCGCCGCCTCTGCCTCCCAAACCAGCATTGCCATAATAGCTATTCGCATAAGGGCTGCCTGTTACTTTTCCCTTATCGCCTCCGCTGGAATCATCTCCTTCACCCGTTTGGGCTTTCCCTTCTTTTTTAGGGCCTTTAAACATATTCTGTAAAACCTGCTGGGTTGATTTTGCAATCTTTGGTTTTTCGGGGGTTGGTTCGGGGGGAGATTCTTTTTTGGGTGCTGGGGTTGATTTCTTTTGAGGTTGTGGATTTGATTTTTTCTTTGGCTTTTTTTTTGGCACCGCGACACTACTCTCGTCTTGTGTCACTACTTTTTCGTTCACTTTTGTCGTGGTTGGAGGTGGGGTCTTAACTTGCTTTTCGACTACTGGTTTTTTCTGAATCGGTTTGGGTTTGGCTGCAACTGGCTGCGTCGGTTGTATTTTCCCAGAACCCGTTTGGCTATTACCAAAGTTGACCTCCATTCCAAAAGAAATAGGAGGGTCATAATATGTTAAGCCCAAAACAAACAACAACAAAAGCAACAAAATCCCAATAATGGACGTCAGCACTGCTGATTTTCGTTGATGTGGCGTTTCCAGTAGTTTCATCTTATTGGGCATCTACGGCCAAAACTATTTTGATTCCGTTTTGATTGGCAATATTCATCACATACACGACTTCTTCGATGGCCACATTTTTTTCAGCGCGAAGCACAATAGATTTATCAGACAACGGGGTCAATCGCGCGATTAAACGCTGGGTAAATGCAGGTTTAGATACGCGTTGTTCATCGATAAAAAAACGTCCCGATTTGTCAATCGAAACGGCTACCGTACTCCGATTTTCTGTTTTCCCTTTTGCTTTGGGAAGCTGGACGTCAATGGTGTTGAGCTGCTTGGACAAGGTAGAGGCAATCATGAAAAAAATCAACAACAAAAACACCACATCTGTCATTGAAGACATGTTGAAATCTGGATTGATTTTGTTTCGCCCTCTTAAATTCATCTTAGGCGGGTTCGTTAAGTAAATCCAAAAACTCTAAGGAAGTTGCTTCCATCAGATATACCGCCTTGTTGATTTTTACTACTAGATGGTTGTAGCAAACATACCCGACAATTCCTACAATAAGTCCTGCCACCGTAGTGGTCATCGCCGTATATAATCCATCGGAAAGCAGTTTCATGTCAATATTTCCTCCCGCATTGGATATTTCAAAAATTGATAAGATCATCCCTATTACGGTCCCTAAAAATCCAATCATTGGCGCAGCTCCAGAGATGGTCGCCAAAATAGAAACATTTTTCTCCAGTTTGTAAACCTCCAATCGGCCTGCATTTTCAATAGCAGTGTTGATGTCTTCCAAAGGCCGCCCAATTCGAGAAAGGCCTTTCGCAATCATTTGTGCCACTGGCTTGTCTTCTTTCATGCAAAGCGCTTGAGCTCCCTCTATTTTCCCACTAACGACAAAAGATCGTATTTGGGGCATAAAATTAGCATCGTATTTTAAGGCTGCGCGAATGGCAAAACGACGCTCAAAATAAATATAGAAAACCATCAGCAACAGAAAGAAAAGCAATCCAATAATGATTTGACCGCCCAACCCGCCATCTTGAATCAATTCAAGGATGGATAATTTTTTTTCCGTTTGTAAAGGAGACGTTTCTTGTTGAAAAAGCAATAGTGCGTTCAGCATAGTGACAAAATTATATTAAAACGTCAAGGGCTCAAAAACACCCTAAAAGACGAAATCTCGTAATAACAAAAAGGTCAACGAACCAGCGACAAAGCCGACCAACGCCAACCAAGATATTTTTCTAAGATACCATATAAAATCAATTTTCTCCATTCCCATGGCAACCACTCCAGCAGCAGATCCAATGATCAACATACTACCTCCAGTTCCCGCAGCAAAAGCAATAAAATGCCAAAGAGGGTGATCCATTGGTTCCGAAAACATTCCCATACTTGCTGCCACCAATGGAACATTGTCGATTACAGCAGAACCGGCGCCCAACAGCATCACAACAATGTCGGTATTGGGGATGGCTGCATTGAGAGAATCCGCAAAGACAAACAAATAGCCTAGTGATTCCAATGCCGCAACGGCCAATAAAATCCCTAGAAAAAAGAGAATACTCGGTAGCTCAATTTTCGATAGCGAACTGTGAACAGGACTGTGACTCGAATGATCATCAGATTCTTGGTCAAGGGAGGTAATATTAATCTTTGCTTTACTATAAATTTCTGCAAAAGTTGCAACTACAGCAAGGGACAACATCATCCCGACATAAGGAGGAAGATGGGTTACTGTTTTGAAAACTGGAACAAATACAATGGCTGTGAGTCCAAGATAAAGCATCCGTGCCCCTCGGGGGTGATCTTTTCCTTCATCTGCTGCATCGTCCTGTTCAATATGCCCTTGAAAGGCAGGTAAAAAAGTGGCAATAACCACAGGAACAACGACACAAACGATGGACGGAATCAATAAATATTTAATCAAAAGTAGGGTTGTCACTTTATCACCAATCCAAAGCATGGTTGTTGTTACATCACCAATAGGGGACCAAGCTCCCCCAGCATTGGCTGCGATGATTATCAATCCCGCAAACCAAACACGTGTGTTTCGATCCAAAATAACTTTTTGCAGAATGGTGATCAAAACAATGGTCGCCGTAAGGTTGTCAATAATCGCTGACAAGATAAAAGCCAAAATGGCAAAAATCCATAGCAAACCTTTCTTTTGAGTGGTTTTAATAAAGTTTTTGATGGTAAAAAATCCGTTGAAATAATCAATAATTTCAACAATAGTCATCGCGCCAAGTAAGAAAATGATAATCTCTGCGGTCTTCCCTAAATGGTGCAACAAGATTTCTTCCAGGTGGGTGGGTTTCAATTCACGCAACGCTGTATCTACCTCAAAAACGGGTAAGTGTGACATTGCTATAATAGCCCATAAAAAGGCCATCATCGCTAAGGCAGGAATTAACTTGTCTACCTTCAGGTTATGCTCTAGAGTAATGGCTAAATAGCCTAGGGTGAAAATCCCAATAATCAGTAATTCCATTGAAAAAGTCTTTCTAAAATCAGTTATAACTGTATGAACCGAAAATAAGTAAAATTTAAAAACTTAGAACCTATTCTAGGGAAAATATACCTCTCCCGCGCTATGATCAGCACTCACACCCGTTACACTTGCAAGACAATTGGGATGCCCCAACAAACGAAGCACTCCCAAAAACCCAAAGATTAAGGCTTCTTTAAATTCAATAATTCCCACAGAAGGGAGGTGCAAATTCCCCTTCAACTGTTTTTGTAAAAAATCCATCAGGACTTTATGATAGGCACCACCACCCGTACACAGGATACGATTGTTCCCAGCCAATACACGTGCCAATTGATTGCTGATATGCTTTGCATACGTATGCATCACAGCAGCTTCTGAGTGGGTTTCAAGCCATCTATCTAAAAGCGGATAAACGTGAGTCTCAAGCCATTCCACCCCAAGTGATTTTGGAGGTTTGAGTTGATAGTATTCCAAAGCTTCTAAGGAGGTATAAAGTTCAGGAATCAACGAACCCCTAAGAGCAATTTCACCATTTTCGTCATACGCTTTACCCAAACGTCGACTGATGCGATTGAACACTAAGTTAACACCCCCCACATCATAAGCCAGAGGGCTGGAAACATGTGTGAATGTCACATTGGCAAAACCCCCAAAATTGACACAGGCATCAAAGTCTGAAAACAATTCTCGATCTCCAACAGGAACCAAAGGAGCTCCCTGACCTCCCCGAGCCACATCTTGCTTGCGAAAATCACACACTACAGGAATGCCAAGCATACTAGCTAATTCCCTTCGATTTCCAATCTGATAGGTGATCCCTTTTTCGGGTTGGTGCTTGGCGGTATGTCCGTGAGAACTTACGGCATCTACTTGTGAGATGTTGTTGGCTGCTATAAATTGTTGGATGTAATCGCCCAGTAAAAGAGTGTACTCCCTATCAATGCGCTCCAACTTAGCAGCATCTTGCTCCACCAAATTACCCAATTTGTTTACCCATTCTTTCGAATAAGTAATAGTTTGCGTGTAATGCAGTTCGTACTGCCATTGGTCTTCATAACGAAAACTCACATAGGCTAAATCAAGACCATCCAAAGAAGTTCCGGACATCACTCCGATGATGTTTAGACACCCTTTTTGCTGAAACAACGCCACGAAATCATCTACCATGAGATAAACTCAAAAATTTAATTTTTTTCAAAAAAAACAACCCTTTACTGAACATTTTGTAATTCGATGCAAATTATACGCCAAATATGACAAAAAACAATAGAGAGCAGGACTAATTTTAACCCTCGCCCACGGAAAAAGCATATTTTAGCTCTTGCCCATATAATTAAAGGAAGAGAACTATATGCTGCCAAAAGAACAGGGACTTTATTCCCCAGAAAATGAACATGACAATTGCGGTGCCGGATTTATTTGTAGCCTAAACGGCAAGAAAACCAACGACATTATTCACAAAGCGCTCGATATTCTAGACAAACTAGAACACCGAGGAGCTGTCAGTGCTGATGGGAAAACAGGCGATGGAGCCGGTATTCTCATCGAAATACCCCATGAATTTTTAAAGGAAGCTTGTTCTTTTGAGCTGCCTGAGGTTCATGAATACGCTGTAGGAATGGTTTTTCTCCCGCAAAAAGACAATCAAAGAGCTTTTTGTATTGAGACCTTTGAAGGTGAAATCAAAAAACAAGGACTTGCTATCCTAGGATGGCGCAAAGTTCCTGTAGATCCAAGCCATGTGGGTGCCATTGCGGCCAAAACAGAGCCTTACATCATGCAGATTTTTGTTACTCGTGGTGAGGAAAAATTGAGTGATCAAGAATTCAACACAAAACTTTTTATTGCCCGCAAAAGTAGTGAACACAAAATTTGGGCTTCCAAAATGTCGCAGGCAAGTTATTTTTATTTGCCCAGCTTCTCAACACATACCCTTATTTATAAAGGACTACTCATTCCTGAGGATATTAAAGCATACTACCGTGATCTTAACGAAGAAAAGGTGGTCACACGACTGGCTTTAGTACACCAACGATTTTCCACCAATACGTTCCCTACTTGGGACTTGGCTCAGCCCTTCCGCTATATGTGTCACAACGGAGAAATCAACACCTATCGTGGAAATCTCAGTCGTATGCAATCTCGTGAAGAATTGCTTCAAAATGCATTTTTTGGAGACGATATCAAAGAAATTCTACCCATTATTCTTCCTGGCAAATCAGACTCTGCCTCCATGGATATGGTGGTTGAATTACTCCTTGCCACAGGACGTTCTTTGCCCGAAGTAATGATGATGCTTGTTCCAGAAGCCTGGGAGAAACACAGCAGTATGGACGATACCAAAAAGGCCTTCTATGAATACAACGCTTGTATCATGGAGCCATGGGACGGCCCTGCTTCCATTCCTTTTACAGACGGAAAATATATTGGAGCCCTATTAGATCGAAACGGACTTCGTCCTTCTCGTTACACACTGACCAAAGATGGTTATGTCGTTATGTCTTCAGAAACAGGAGTGTTAGATATTGATCCCGAAAACATCGAAATGCATGGACGTCTTGAGCCTGGTAAAATGTTCTTGGTAAACATGGACGAGGGGCGTATTATTAAGGACGAGGAAATTAAAGGGGAAGTCGTTAATCAACGTCCTTACCGAAAGTGGGTCTCGGAAAACCTTCTTCCACTCAAGAATGTTCCCTACACTGGAAATTCCACTCCCGAAGAAGCTGAGCCTTTTGAAACACGTTTACGCATCTTTGGCTATACGCAGGAAGACCTCAAAACAATCATCATTCCAATGAGCATCCAAGGAAAAGAAGCCATTGGATCTATGGGAACCGACACCCCTTTGGCCGTTCTTTCGGATCGTCCACAATTGCTCTACAACTATTTCAAACAGTTATTTGCACAGGTAACCAATCCTCCACTAGATGGGATTCGTGAAGAAATCGTTACCGATACCAGTTTAAGCATCGGGAATGACCGTAATATTTTTGACATTACCCCCGAACAAGCGAAAAAACTTCGGATTCAAAACCCCGTGATATCCAATGAAGATTTGGACAAGCTGAAATACATTGAGCACGCCGATTTTAAATCGGCTACTATTTCAACTTTATATCCTGTTGAGAAGGGGCTCAATGCTCTTGAAGCTACCTTGGACACTATGGTCGTTGACACTCTTCAAGCACTAGAATCTGGTGCCAATGTGATCATCTTATCTGACCGAGGCACTAATGACAACCTTGCTCCTGTGCCTATGTTGCTTGCTTGTGCCCACTTGCACAATGCACTGAAAAAACATTCACGACGTTCTGATTTCGGTATCATCATTGAGTCGGCTGAACCTCGTGAACCGCATCATTTTGCACTTTTATTTGGTTATGGAGCCAGTGCCATCAATCCCTACATGGTCAATGAAATCATTGAATACCAAGTGAAAAACAAAGGAATTGAGGGACTTACTAGCGAACAAGCTATCGAGAATTTCAACAAAGCCATTGCCAAGGGAATTATCAAAGTGATGAATAAAATTGGAATCTCCACACTTCATTCGTATCGAGGGGCTCAAATTTTTGAAGCACTCGGGCTTTCCAAAGCCTTTGTGAATCGTTTTTTCTGCAATACCGCTACACGTATTGAGGGTATTGGTATTTATGAGATTGAGAAAGAAATCCAACAGCGTCACCAAAAGGCTTATCAATTAGAGAGCTTGGGCGGAATGGACTTGGAAATTGGCGGGGACTACCGCTGGCGTCGTGACGGAGAAGCACATATGCTCAATCCAAATTCCATTGCTCAACTTCAAATGGCCGTTCGGCAAAATAAGCCCGAAAGTTATGATGCTTATGCCAAGATGATCAACGAACAAAACGAGAAACTAATGACCCTCCGTGGGCTGTTTGAATTCTCAAGCTTTGATCCGATTCCCTTGGAAGAAGTAGAACCCTGGACAGAAATCGTTAAGCGCTTTAAAACGGGAGCTATGTCCTTAGGTTCCATCAGTCAAGAAGCGCATGAAAATCTTGCGATTGCCATGAACCGTATTGGTGGAAAAAGTAACTCTGGAGAGGGCGGGGAAGACCCCAAACGCTTCCAACCCGACATGGATGGAAATTGGCGCAACAGTGCCATCAAACAAGTCGCTTCGGGTCGTTTCGGCGTATCCAGTCACTATCTTTCTTCCGCTCGTGAAATACAAATCAAAATGGCGCAAGGAGCCAAACCCGGAGAAGGGGGACAATTGCCTGGACCTAAAGTTAACCCATACATTGCTTCTGTTCGAAACTCAACACCTTATGTGGGACTTATTTCGCCTCCTCCACATCATGACATTTATTCTATTGAGGATTTAGCTCAATTGATTTATGACCTTAAAAATGCCAACCGTGAAGCGCGTATCAATGTTAAATTGGTCTCTGAAGTAGGGGTTGGAACCATTGCCGCAGGGGTCGCTAAAGCCAAAGCCGATGTAATCCTTGTATCCGGATTTGATGGTGGCACCGGAGCTTCACCACTCACCTCTCTTAAACACGCTGGCCTTCCTTGGGAATTAGGAATTGCCGAAGCGCAACAGACCCTCGTCCTCAATGATCTCAGAAGCCGTATCGTCTTAGAATGTGACGGGCAGATGAAAACAGGTCGTGATGTCGCTGTAGCTTGTTTGCTAGGTGCAGAAGAATTTGGGTTCTCCACAGCACCGCTCATTGCCTCAGGCTGTATCATGATGCGTGCGTGTCACCTTAACACCTGTCCGGTAGGAATCGCAACGCAAGATCCTGAATTGCGAAAAAACTTTAAAGGACAACCCGAACACGTAATCAATTACTTCTACTATGTAGCAGAAGAATTACGTAAGATCATGGCATCACTTGGATTTAGAAGCATTGATGAAATGATTGGACAGTCGCAGAAACTAGACATGAAAAAAGCTCTTGAGCACTACAAAGTCAAAGGGATTGATCTGTCTAATATTCTATACAAACCCAACGTGCCAAGTCATGTAAAACTGTCAAATACTCAAAAGCAAGACCACGGTCTTGAGAACGTACTTGACTTTAGTATCCTAGACAAAGCACACCCTGCCGTGTATCGAAAAGAAGAACAGCATTTGGAGTTTGACATCAAAAACACCAACCGTTCCGTTGGGGCATTGTTGAGTAATGAAATTTCCAAAATACATGGTGCTGCTGGTCTTCCAGAAGACACCCTTAGTCTGAAATTTCATGGCACTGCTGGCCAAAGTTTTGGAGCGTTCTCCACAAGCGGTCTCTTTATGAAAGTGAGCGGAAACGCGAACGATTATTTTGGAAAAGGACTCTCTGGAGCCAAGCTTATCGCACAGATTCCTGAAGGGGCTACTTTTAAAGCAGAAGACAATATCATCATTGGTAATGTGGCATTGTATGGTGCCACAGCAGGTGAAGCCTATATCAATGGAATTGCAGGGGAACGCTTTTGTGTTCGCAATTCAGGAGCCACTGCGGTAGTAGAAGGGATTGGCGATCACGGCTGTGAATATATGACAGGAGGAATCGCTGTTGTTCTCGGTGAATTTGGGCGCAACTTTGCGGCTGGAATGAGTGGAGGAATTGCCTATATTTATAGTGAAGACGGTCTTTTTGACGAAAAGAAATTCAACCTAGAAATGGTTGAATTAGAAGACCTAACACAACAAGACATAGAAACAGTTGAAAAACTTCTGATTAACCACAAGGACTACACACAAAGTGCCAAGGCACAAGCCATTCTAGAGGACTGGCCAGACAGTAGTAAGAAGTTTATCAAAGTGATGCCAACCGATTACAAACGAGCATTGGAAATGCTTGCGAATCAAGAACAAGAAAAGACGGAATAAGATGGGAAAACTAAGAGGATTTAAAGAAATTGAAAAACTAGTAGAACCCGTTATTGACCCTAAAAAACGGATCCAAAACTACAACGAGTTTACGCTAGCACCTGACGATACGCAATTGCAGGATCAGGGAGCGCGGTGTATGGATTGTGGCGTCCCCTTTTGTCATTCGGGGTGTCCGTTGGGAAATTTGATCCCTGATTTCAACGATGCGGTGTATAAAAACGAATGGGAAAAGGCTTTACACATTTTGCATTCGACCAATAACTTTCCTGAGTTTACAGGACGGCTCTGCCCAGCACCTTGTGAAGAAGCCTGCGTGCTTGGAATCATCAATCCGCCGGTATCCATTGAACTGATTGAAAAATATATCGTGGAGCGTGGCTTTAAGGAAGGTTGGATCAAAGCCCAGCCCCCTAGCCATCGAACAGGAAAAACCGTTGCCGTTGTTGGATCGGGCCCAGCAGGGCTAGCCGCTGCACAACAACTGAATCGTGCCGGTCATACCGTAACCGTTTTTGAACGAGACAACAAAGCAGGAGGATTGCTACGCTATGGAATCCCTGATTTCAAGATGGAGAAAAAAGTTATCGACCGACGTTTACAAGTTTTGGAAGCAGAGGGCATTACTTTTAAGTATAATGTTGACATTGGAAAAACAATTAGCGCTGAACAGTTAGAAACGGATTTCGATGCCGTAGTCTTATGTACTGGTGCCACTATCAAACGAGAGCTTCCCATTCCAGGAGCCGATTTGGAAGGAGTGGTTCAAGCAATGGACTTCTTGCCACACAATAACAAAGCCGTGGACGGTCAACACGAGCGCGACCCTAAATATTTGGCTAAGGACAGAAATGTTATTGTCATTGGCGGGGGAGACACGGGTTCGGATTGTATTGGAACATCCAATCGTCACGGAGCGAAAAGCGTAACGAATTTTGAGATCATGCCCAAGCCACAAGAAGGGCGGTCCGAGGAAAATCCTTGGCCCTATTGGCCATTTAAACTCAAAACGAGTTCATCTCACAAAGAAGGGAGCCATCGTGAATGGAGTATTTTGACCAAAGAATTCATCAATGACGGTAAGGGACATATCAAAGCCTTAAAAACCGTTGAAGTAATGTGGAAAAAGGTTCCTGGAGAGCGTCCGAAATTGGTAGAACGCGAAGGATCTGAAAAGGAGTGGCCCTGTGATTTGGCGCTTCTAGCCCTTGGATTTACTGGACCAGAAAAATCCCTTCCAGAGCAGTTTGGTTTGTCTTTGGACCAACGAGGTAACATCATTGGAAAAAACAGCTACCAGACCGAAAAACTACATGTATTTACGGCAGGAGATTGCCGAAGAGGACAGTCCCTAATTGTGTGGGCTATTTCTGAAGGTCGCGAAGCCGCGCATCAAGTAGACACTTATCTGATGGGTACCTCTAGCTTACCACAGAAAAATAAAGCAGGAGACCTCGCAGCCGTTTAATACGGTAGTACTACAAGCCAGATCAAAGGGTATTTGATAAGCAAGGAGAACTCGCTTGATCAAATACCCTTTTCCTTTTAGAGACTATTTTCACTCAAGTGCATAAAAAAACCCCATTCCAGAGTTGGAACGGGGTTTGAAGAAGGCGGCGACCTACTCTCCCACCGGAGGGCAGTACCATCGGCGC